>Ga0194116_10003568_pt1 | contig 18612 bp, 20 predicted proteins | sample TA2MahsurfametaG_4_FD_148617 | JGI IMG/M metagenome (GOLD analysis project Ga0194116, IMG submission 148617) | Freshwater microbial communities from Lake Tanganyika, Tanzania - TA2015008 Mahale S9 surface | ecosystem: Environmental > Aquatic > Freshwater > Lake | place: Tanzania: Lake...
ACCAACTGAGCTACTCAGCCGCGACCCAGACGGGACTTGAACCCGCGACCTCCGCCGTGACAGGGCGGCGCGCTAACCAACTGCGCTACTGGGCCTTACCTTCAAAGCTGAGAATTTAACTCAACTTCGACGCGTCCCCAACGGGATTTGAACCCGTGTTAACGCCGTGAAAGGGCGACGTCCTAGGCCACTAGACGATGGGGACCAGAAGAAGAAGGGTATCGGTCATCTACTTCATATCAAAACTAGTTCAATGGGATGATTTGGGTATGGAAATCACAAACAATCCTACCCAGGCTGAAATTAAGAAAGCTGCCCAAGCGTTAAAGGACGGCCATCTTGTTGCCTTTCCAACTGAGACTGTTTATGGATTAGGGGCTGATGCAACAAATGAAAAAGCAGTAAGTAGGATTTATTCGGTTAAGGGAAGACCAACTGATCATCCGTTGATAGTCCATGTTTCCTCTATTGATCAATTAAGTAAATGGGCGGTTGAAATTCCAGAGTATGCAATGAAATTGGCTCAAGCGTTCTGGCCAGGACCCATGACTTTAATTCTGAAAAGAAGTAACCTCGCCAAGAATTTTATTACAGGTGGTCAAGCTAATGTTGGAGTTAGACTTCCAGCCCACCCAGTTGCACTTGCATTACTTCGTGAATTTGAGATGCTTGGTGGGTCAGGTGTTGCTGCACCGAGCGCAAACAAATTCAATGCAGTCTCGCCTACAAACGCTAATGCAGTAACAATGGAGATTGGGGACAAATTATCAAAATATGACATCATCCTTGACGGTGGACAATGCTTGGTTGGCATTGAATCAACAATTATAGGTTGTAGTGGACAGAATGCTACAATTCTTAGACCCGGTGCTGTCACTTTAGAAATGATTAAATCTGTAGTTGGCTCACAAGTCTCCACGATGCCTGAACCTAAAACCAAAGTTCCAGGAATGTTGGGAATCCATTACTCTCCAGTAGCAGAAGTTCAAATAGGTTTGCCGGTTAAACCAGGTGAAGGTTTTTTAGCTTTAGAGGATATTCAATCACCCGCCGGAAGCATCAGATTGGCTTCTCCAAAAAATTTAGAACAATTCGCTAACCAGTTATATAGGGCATTAAGATTTGGCGATGAGAAAAAACTGACCAAGATAGTTGTGATTCCGCCAGAAGGACCAGGGTTAGCCACCGCAATTAGAGATAGATTGTTAAAGTCTGCGGGTAACAAGAATGTTTAGTTTCCACTAGGCTTATTACTTTACCGATCATTTGATTCAAATTTGGGGCCTTTAGCTCAGTCGGCAGAGCAACGGACTTTTAATCCGTGGGTCGTCGGTTCGATCCCGACAGGGCCCACTAAGCAAATTAACACCTACCTTAAGGACCAACATGAAAAAGCAAGATGTATTTATTTGGGCCGAGGCATACAATTGTGGTGAAATTTTGAACCCTATGCTCAGATCTTATTTACAGCATCGTAACTTGCAGATTTATGTATTCCCGACAAAACTGGACTTCAAAGAGGTAGATATTGATTCTGAATTGGTGATTCCAGCATTTCTGGATGAAAAAATTCATATTTAAATCTCCAGAATCTAAGATTTTAAAGGGTTACAAAAAAGGTCACTTGGGTACTGCGGCACTATGGGAACATATTATAAATACTAGGAAGGAAGACTTCTTCGTTCACTTAGATGCTGACACTATTTTTGTTGGGGATGCACTAAGAGAGATAATTGACGCCCTTAAGTTTGATGGATACGCAAGTGCAGGATCAAGAAGAGTCTATTTAAATCGTCGATATCGCAAATAGGTCTTGATTCTGTAATCTTAGACTTAAGACCTGACACAGTGAATACAGACTGTTTTTCTTTTAATAAAAAGTACGGCAGAAAATATCCAAGATTTTTTTAAGGCGTAAAATTAGGGGCCGGAGAGTCTCACTGCTCCCAGCTGTAGATTTTTTTGATCCAGTAACTTTTTAGATAGTTGGTAAAGGTGGTAAAATTTTATATGTTGATTCGCCTACTGATAGTTATTAGAGTACTCTAAATACTTCAAGTCAATTTATGAATTCAGGGATTTCCTTTGCGGCTGTTGGGTCTGGATGTAATTTCTATAAAAATGGATTTGAGAGTATACCGATAGGCTACGCTCAATACGGATTACAATCTTACAGTTTATTCGCAAGTAAATTTCTTAATAAAGAAATTGGAGTAAGTAAATTAGAAGATAAAAAACTACTGCAACAGCTTAAAAAATTAGATAAAAATATATGGAAGTTAATATGAATTCTATTAAATTTGCTGTGCTATCATTTTCTATGTTTTAACAAATTGCATTAAAAATATTAAAATTTAGTGATCGGAAAAATTTGTCACCAACACTTGTAAAAATTAACACTAAACAACCAGTTAGTTTCTATGTTGAAGAAAGTGCCGAAGATTTTTATGGCAAAACATTTTGGAACAATGTGCAAGCTGGACTTTATGAACAAAATCAAATTTCTGATATCGTATTAACACTGTCTCGGGCAAAAAAAATCCCAAATTTTATTGATATAGGGAGTTCTTGCGGACTTTATTCTTTAATTGCTGGAAGTTTAGGATTGGAGGTTTTATCTGTTGAGCCCGATATAAATCAATTCAAAGCCCTCACAGCTAATTTAAAGTTAAATCCGCAATTTAAAATTAAGGGCGTAAGGGCAATTATAATAGGGGATAATGATTTTAAGTTATCAAGTTATGCATTAGACTTAAATAATAACAACTTAACTAAAGTTTTAAAAATAAGTATAGATAGCCTTCTTGAAGGTTTTACTAACATTTTGATCAAATGTGATATCGAGGGTGGAGAATGGGCGATACTTCGATCTAAGAAGTTTAAACAAAAAGTTAAGAGTTGTGAACATCTTGATATTTTTCTTAGCATACATATAGGATTTTTCTCACACAATTATAATAAAAACTATCTTTGCAAAACAATATATAGAATAAATTACTTACGAGAACTCTTTACGCTCTTGGGTTTTGCGATGTCTGCCGATAAGATATTTTATGGAGGCTTAGAAATTAAACCTTGGGCACTTCTGCGCTTGGATCGAATTTTTGGAGGAGGTGGGTTTACAGAGCATCTGCACCTCGTTTTTAGGAACGATCTGCGAGTTAGCTGAGCAAATGATTGAGTGGGTACGTAGCTCTATCAACTCTCTCAGCACTTAAATATGGGGTCACTTAAGGTTCTTTTTTAAAATTGTGCCCGATTGATAGCCGTTTGGCCGTAATTTTGGTATAACAAGAGTAGGTTTAGTGGTCTGTGCCTAAATTTTTGGCTAAACGGGACAACATTTACCCCCTTATGGTGTCTTACATAATGGAGGGGTCAAGACGTTGGCCCAACTGAAAGCGGGAAATCAAAGTGTCACTTCGTAAGAAGGCTCAGGCCCCAGCGAGCGTTGCTGCGTGGTCTGTTTCTGATTTATCCGCCCTTTATACCCAAAACCGCTCATCACTTATCGCTCAAGCCCGCAGAATTCTTCGTAGCGATGCTGATGCAGCAGAGGTTGTTCAAGATGCCTTCCTCAAATTCATCCTGGCAGCCCCAGAGATAGATTCTGCTGATCGTGCTATGGCATATCTGCGCACCACCGTCAACAATCTATGTCTGAATGTAATCCGTGCAACAGGCTCTCGCCCGAACCTGGTCGCAATTGATTCAGATGCCTCACAGGAGCGATTGGCTGAACTTGCAGCTCAAAGCCACATTTCAATGGATGCATCACTTACAGCCGCTGAGGATGCATCAATTATTCGAGAAGCACTATCTCGACTGTCTGAAACTCAACGCACAGCCCTTGTGATGTGGGAGGTTGAAGGTCGGAGCACTAAAGAGATAGCTCAAGCCATCGGAACGAGTGAGAAAAATGTTCGCCATGTTGTGCAGCGCGCACGTGCCTCATTTGTTCGAGTTCTTTCAGAGTGGGTAGTTGATGAAAGAAGCGGGGCAACAGCACTTGATGCGCTATCTACGACGTATAAGAAGGCAGCAGAACTTGCACAGAAATCTTCAAAGGTTGCACTCTCCTTACTTATTGTTATGGTGGCATTCCTTGGGTTTAACTCTGTAACAGGTTCAGAGTTTAATACGCCAACTATTACCGCAACCGCTGAGCAAGAGGTTCCATCCGCAGTTAACTCTGAGGCTAATGGTAATTCGTCACCATCTCCTGCAAAAGAGACTCTTTCAGCACAAAAAATAATTCAAGATAACTCAGATATAAATTTTCGTACATCTAAATCCTTATTTGCTGGCCTATCAAAAGATGGCTTACCAACTGCTTTTACAGTCTCAGACTCTGCTGGCAAAGTTGGATCAGTTGGTTTATCCTTACAATCAACTATTACCAATCCAGATGGTTATGTTTTAGTTTCATACCTTCAGGCATATGGCGATAATGTTGTTAATCTGCTAATGTCACAATCTGTAACTGTTGATGGTACTGGGACCTCATACTATGCAACCCCATCAATCACTATTGCTGGCTCTTGGTTCCCATTGACCCAGAGTGGGTCCGCCTCAGCTATTACTCGCCTTTCTAACGGTAATTACCTCTTAACTGCCACCCTATATATAGACTCCACCATTGATTCACCCCTATTTGTGGCTGCTACTGGTGGGTTAGATGTCGATGCTATTCCAAATGAGATAACTACCCGTATAATTTTAGACTCTAGCAAGAGTTCAATCCTTGCTCAGGCGATCAATATCAGCGCCAAAGGGGTCAGATAAATGACTCCTAACAAACAGGTTTCTCCTGCGATCCGGATATCACAGGGGGAAAGAGATGCGTCAGCACGTGCGACTCATCTTAAAAGCCGCTACTAGGAAATTCCTGGTAACGACTAACGAAAGGAAACAAATGTCTACAAAGACAAACTTCAAGCGCATAGCGCTTGTTGCTGTTGCCGCGTTAGGAATGGGTGTACTTAGCTCAGTTCCTGCAAAGGCAACATTTATTGTGGCGCCGACGCTAACTTTAGTAGCTGGCACCGCAACTAAGGCTAAATCAGACTCAACCACTGCAGGATCAATTACTGTGACGGCAACCTCTGATATTGCCACAACTGACACCTTATCTGTAACTTCAACTGCGGTTTCTTTCCCAGGAACAACAGTTCCAAGATTGAATCTGTATTTCTCAGATACAACTGGTTCAACTAACGCAGTAGCAGTGCCTTTGGGTAAAACTGGTGGCGGTGGCGGTGCGGTTGCAATCCCAGCCACAGCGACTGATTCGATACCTGCTTCACCAATTTCTGGAGCAGTCATTGTTTCTCCTGCTAGTGCTGGAGTGGTTAAGATGAAGTTATTAGCTCAACTTGACACTTCAATTGCTCGAGAGGTCGGTACTTACACATTTACAATTGGTTTAACACCTTTCTCAGCAACTACAACAGGTATTAAAGGAACGACAGTAACTGGAACACTTACAATTACTGTCGCTGCACTTGATTCAGAGTCTCAGACTGCTAGTGCAGGCTCTTCGTCTGCGCTTTTGTCCAGCTCGGGTACAACAGCTCCTTCTGTTGATGCTTCGATTAATGTCGTAGCGACGGCATCCACTACCATTAGAGGGTATGTGTATGTAAACCTTGTAAACACAGGCAGTGCACAAGCAATGGAATCGGTAACAATCACCACTACTATTGGTTCTATTGGTGAAAATGGTGGCACAGCTCCAATAGGAAAGAACGTAACCTTGAAATATATCTCAGGCGGAGCGTTTTATCCGATATTTTCTGATGGAACTGCTGGGTCTGCTGTAGTTACCGTAAAGTCAACAAGTGTGACTTTCGCTAACAAGACAGTAAATTTCTATGCCGCTCAGCCATCTACTATAGTAGCAAGAGCCCTTAACACTGCACCTGGAGTTGGAACTACCTCTTCCGCTGTTGAGGTTGTTGCGAAGGATTCCAATGGCATTATTTGGTCAGGTTCGCTTGCGCTCTATTCTGATACTGTTGGAACGATTTCTGATACAGCAACAGCTGACGGAAGACCTGCTAACTGTACATTTACTTCAACGGTTTCTGCGCACGTTTGCTCAGTGACTGGTGTTGTAGCTGGAACAGCAAAAGTTAAGGCATATACCGCAGCTCAAACTGTAGTATCGAATGAAGTTTCTTTAACAGTAACTACTTCAGCGCTTGCAACTGTTAAACTTTCTTGGGATAAAGCAACATATGCCCCAGGCGAGAAAGCAACCTTGAGCGTAACTGCTCTTGATTCAGCAGGTAAGGCTGTCCCAGTAAACACTTTTGCGAATCTATTCGCAACAGGTGGAATCACATTATCTACAGCAGCTGGAAATGGTTCAGATACGTTAACTGCGATCTCCATAACTACATCCACACCTGCTGCCAACTATGTTGGAACTTCTACTGATCCGCAAAGAACGTACACCGTGTACATGCCTCCACAAGGCGGAACTTTGGTGGCAAGTGCGACCGGTGGAACTTCACTTCCTATAGCAGGTCAAGTGAAGGTTTCAGCATCAGCAACAGTTACTGACTCAGGCGCTGCAGCACTAGCTGCCGTAAATGCGTTAGCAACGACCGTAGCATCACTCAGGACTTTGATTACAACTTTAACTAATCTGGTCTTGAAGATTCAAAAGAAGGTTAAAGCCTAAAGCTTAAACCAGATATAATAAAATAGCCTGGCCCAGAATTAGGCCAGGCTATTTTATTGCATGTATGATTATTAAATGAGTAATAAAAATATGGGGTATTTACCCGGGAATAAAGAAGTAAAAACTATTTTTACTTTTGCCCTACTAATAACAATATATTTTAATACTCAAGTTCATGATGCTTTCAATGCTCCTAAATTTTGGGTATTGCTGCTTACCGCTTCAGTTCTATTCGCTACCTTATGGAGAAATTGGCAGAAAAATGTAAACAATGAGAACAAGATATTACTGTTGCTAGCAGCTTTGATTTTGTTATACATACTTGTAATGGTAGTTAGTGCTATTAATGCTTATAGTGTACAGGTTGCATTTCTTGGAGAAACTTTTAGACGTAATGGAGTCCTTACTTATTTAGCATTAAGCATTTTTCTATTGTCAACTGCTATAAATGCTCGATTTACTAATTTGATCACAGCGCTAAAATTCATAACTCTAACTGGATTTTTAGTAGGTTCTTATTCAATCGTACAAGTGCTTGGTTATGACTGGAATAATTGGTCGGATCCAAATTCGATTATTTCAACTCTAGGTAATACAAACTTTAGCGGAGCTGTGATGGCTTTTTTTGCAATTGCGGTGTTTGGTCAATTTTTTATAAACACTCTGGGAGTAATGTATAGATTGACTCTAATCCCGATTTTTCTAATTCTTTTATTCTCAATTTATGCAACGAACGCAAGGCAAGCCTTAGTGATACTCGCATTAGGTATTGGTGTTATTGTAAATCTTTGGGTAACTCTTAGAAATAGGGTACTTGGATTAGTTGTTAGTTCAATCGGTTTACTCATTGTTATATTTTCCATTTTAGGAGTGCTCCAAAAAGGTCCTTTACAAAGTTTTTTATATAAAGATTCGATTACTGTCAGAGGTTTTTATTGGAGTGCGGGATTTGAGATGTTTAAAGACCATGTTTTGTTGGGCGTAGGACCGGATAATTACGGCGCATTCTTTAAACAATACCGAGAAGTTGGTTATCCACTAAAGTATGGATTCAATCTCACAAGTTCTAATGCGCACAACGTTTATATTCAACATTTAGCTACAAGTGGAATTTTTGTTACTTTGCTTTATGTATTGATTCAAATAGTAATTTTGGTTAAGGCCATTGAGATTCTTAGAAGAAACTCCTACCAAGAGCGTTTTCTTTCCATCACTGTTATTGCATGCTGGATTGGCTTTCAATCTCAATCCATTATTTCGATTGACAACATTGGCGTTAGTATTTGGGGTTGGATTTTTGGAGGGGCAATAATCGGGTTGTCAATTAACGATAATGACTTACCAGTTAAAAGATTTAGAACTGTCAACAAATCAATGATTGATTTACCTAAGATATTTTTAACCACTTTTATGGTGGGATTGTCCTTAACGCTAATTATACCACTATACGTAGTTGATAGAGCCACCTGGCTTGCCCGAACATATTTTGTGCCGGGCGATATAAATGTAAAAAATAGCTTTGATGTGTATTCCAATCGCGTGCTTCGAAGTAGTTTTGCAGTCACAGATTATAAAAATACTACCTTAATTGTTCTTAACGAATATGGAGAAAGAGAAAGGGTCATTACAGAACTGAAAAAAATATTGTCAAAAGATTTTCGAAATTTAGACTCACTGAATTTACTTGCCACGGTATATGAGCAATCTGGCGATTTTAGCGAAGCGATAGTTTATCGAAAAAAAATGAGTGAACTAGACCCTTGGAACGCTGTAAACTATTTGGGATTAGCCCAACTCTACAGGGCAGTGGGGGATTTTGATCAAATGAAAAATTATTTAAAAACAATTCAATCATTTGCTTCACAGGATCCGATAAGTGACCTTATAGAAAAAGAATTTAAAGATAGTTCAAATTAAATAGTGAAAACACAAATTGCAATTGTAGGCCAAGGGTACGTAGGTTTACCATTAGCTTTGGCTGCGGCTAAGGCAGGTTCAATGGTTTTTGGAATTGATTCTGATACCCAAAGAATTGCTCAATTAAAGGATGGTATCAGCCCAATAGAAGGTATCACTGCAAAAACACTAAGTGATGCATTAAGATCCAAAAATTATGTACCTACTGGGGATTATAAGGTGATTCGAGAATGTTCAATAATTCTGATTTGTGTTCCAACACCTTTAAACAAGGACTACAAACCAGATTTAAGTTTACTGACTGACGCTGGTATGGGCGTAGGGTCTAATTTGTCGGCTGGGGCATTAATTATTTTAGAATCTACTGTAGCTCCTGGTACAACTAGAGATTATTTTACAAAAATTATTGAACAAGCTTCAGGTTTAAATAGATCTGACTTTCAAGTGGCATTTTCGCCAGAAAGAATTGACCCACTCAATAAGAATTGGTCTATTATCAATACTCCTAAGATCGTTGCAGGTTTAACGGAATCAGCAAAAATAAGAGCAATTACTTTTTACTCTAAATTTATCCAAAGTATTATTCCCGTTCAGTCATTAGAAGTGGCAGAGACAGCTAAGTTATTAGAAAATACCTTCAGGTTTATTAATATTTCATTCATAAATGAGTTTTCGATTTTTTGCCACAAACTAGATGTCAACGTGAATGAGGTAATTAAGGCTGCATCATCTAAACCCTACGGATTCATGCCATTTTTTCCTAGTATAGGAATTGGTGGCCACTGTATACCAGTTGACCCGATTTACCTTTTGAATAAGGCTCAAGAATTAGGTGCACCTCTCACTCTTATAGATGCTGCATCTGATGTTAACAAAGGCATGATTAATTACTTTGTCGAACGATCAAAAAAGATGTTGATAACTTTAAAGGATAAGCGCATTGTAGTCATTGGCCTTGCATATAAACCAAATGTTTCTGATACCAGAGAATCTCCCAGTAAACTAATAATTAGAGAACTTAGTTCACATGGTGCAAAAGTTTCTTGGCATGATGATTTAGTAAAAGAATGGAATGGAACAAAGTCAGTAAAACTAAGTTCTAATTTTGATCTTGCTATAATTTCTACTCTACACGATCATGTAGATTTAAGTGAGTTAGAAGATGTGCCAATTTTGAGTCCCAAAGAATAAATGTTATGAAGTATTTGATAACAGGTGGAGCTGGATTCATTGGCTCACATCTTGTGGAACGTCTTTTAATGCAAGGACATCAAGTAACAGTAATAGACAATCTCTCGACAGGAAGCGCAGATAATATATTAAAAGTGAAAAAAAATATTGAATTTCATTATGGAAGTATTCTAGATAAACCACTAATGAAGAAATTAATAGCAGAGAGTGATTACATAGTTCACTTAGCAGCAGCTTTAGGCGTACTTAACATTATTAATAAATCACTAGAAAGTTTAAGAACTAACATACAAGGAACTGAAGTAGTTTTAGAGGCAAGCGAGAATTTTGGTAAGCCAGTATTAGTTGCATCAACTAGTGAAATTTATGGTAAGAACGATAAAGTTCCATTAAGTGAAGAAGATGACCGTATTATTGGCCATCCGCTTAAATCTCGTTGGTCTTACAGTGAGGCTAAGGCAGTAGATGAAAGTTTGGCATATTTCTATTACTTAGAGAAGAAATTACCTGTTCGTATTGTTAGATTTTTCAACACAGTCGGGCCTCGACAAGTAGGACATTATGGAATGGTTTTGCCGAGGTTTGTAAGCGCTGCTTTGCAGAATGAGACAATTTCAGTCTATGGCAGCGGTGACCAAATTAGATGTTTTTGCCATGTTGATGACGCCGTGGATGCTTTGTTAATTGTCATGGCTTCTGAGCAAACCATTGGTCAGGTTTTTAACGTAGGAAATAACCAACAGGTTTCTATTGAGGGGTTGGCACAAAAAATCATAGAAATTACTGGGTCAAAATCAACAATTACAAAAATCCCTTATGCACAAGCGTATCCTGAGGGTTTTGAGGACATGCAAAAACGGGTTCCAGATATATCGAAGATTAAGAATGTACTTGGTTGGTCACCACAAAAAGGACTAGATCAAATTATCAAAGATGTAGTTGCTTTTTACTCAATCTAAATTAAAGCATTAGGGTAAGAGTTATGACCACAGGTGGCTTTTCAAGTAAACAACTAATTCAGGAAGAGCAAATACTAAGGCTGCCATCACTGTCCGTATCAGATGCATTAGAAATTGGTCAGGTTGGAACTCAAATAGGGATCAACAAAAAATTGCCAATTGCGATAGAAGTCAGGATTGGAGAATGGATTGTTTATCACGCATCTTTGGAGGGTTCAAAACCTGAAAATGATTGGTGGATAAGTCGCAAGGCTGCGGTAGTGATGTTAAAGCATCATTCAACTATGTATGAGAGAGTTTCTGCTGAAGAGCGTGGAGTTGATTGGCATGCAGAAAACAATTTAAAGGATGAAACTCACGCAATCCATGGCGGAGCAATTCCTTTGATTACAGATGAAGGATTTAAAGGCATTTTGGTAATTAGTGGATTACCACAAGTTGAAGATCACTTGTTTGCAGTTGAGGTTTTGACTGAGTTTTTAGCTCGAAAAGGTGAAGAACGTTAATGGGTCAGGTTTGGGTAGCTGGTGAAGTTTTAATTGATCTGATTCCAGAAGGGGCAGATCGTAAGCCTGTAGTCGGTGGTGGGCCTGCTAATACAGCAAAAGCACTTGCAAAGCTTGGTATTGATACTCAGTTTATTGATGGGATTTCAAAAGATGGTTATGGCCAGATGGCAATGAATGAGTTAGAAACTGCAGGTGTAAAACTAGATTATGTAAAGTATTCAGGAAAGCCAACCTGTCTAGCAATTGTTTCACTTAGTAATTCAGGATCGGCCACCTATGAATTTTCAATTGAAAATACTGCAACCTTTGATTTCAATTCAAATTGGCTACCAAATCCGCAAACTGACAGGCCTTCCCTTCTTCATATCGGAACTCTTGCAACAGTAATTGAACCAGGGGCTTCTGTGTTATTTGAATGGGCACAATCTGTAGCAAAGGTTGCACCAATAGTCTTTGATCCAAACATTAGGCCAGCTGTATTGAGTGACCGAAGTGAATATGTGACACTGATAGAGCGATGGATAGCAATCTCATCTGTAGTTAAGGTAAGTGGTGAAGATATAAAGTGGTTATATCCATCCCTTGATATTGATGAGGTTGTTAACAATTGGCTCAAAAAAGGTCCATCCTTAATTGTCGTTACACATGGTGACGAAGGATTAACTGGTTATCGAAAAGATGAGAAGTTGACTGTGAATGCTGTAAAGGTTAAGGTTGCTGACACAGTTGGTGCTGGTGACACAGTAGGTGCTATTTTGGTTGAGGCGATTGTAAAAGAGGGTTTAGATCGTCTAACAGGTATAAGGCTTGAAACCATACTTAAACGGGCTGCAAAGGCTGCTGCTATTACAGTTTCTAGGGTTGGTGCTAACCCACCAACGGTTGAGGAGCTTGAGTAATTGCTAAATATTGATTCAGATCAAATCTCAATTGCAATTGATTTTGATCAAGGAGCACGTCTTGCATCTGTGCAGTGGCGGGATATGCAGTTTGTGGTGCCATTTAGAGGAGTGGATCTAACTTGGGGTTGGTTTGCTATGGCTCCTTTTGCTGGCAGAGTAAGAAACGGTGTAGTTAGAGATTTAAAGGGTAATAAGTATCAACTGCCAACAAACTTTGATCCACCATATGCTTTAAATGGCCAGGCAGTACTTTCCTCTTGGGAGGATTTAGGGGGAGGAAGACAATTTCTACAACTGCCTTCACCATTTGATGGTGCAACAATTACGCAAAGTTATGAGATCTTAGATAATGCAATTCGCTGGTCACTTGAGTATGAGGCAAATGGATGTGAGCTGCCGGTAACTCTAGGTTTTCACCCCTGGTTTACTCGTGAGATAGGAAAAGGTGATTCAGCAGAGTTATCCTTTAAAGTAAAAAAGATGTTTAAAAGATCCAATGATCAGATACCAACTAGTGAGTTGATATCACCATCTGCTCCGCCCTGGGATGACACATTTGTTGAGATTTTAGGAACCCATGAGATTATTTGGCCAGGGGCGGCAAGGGTAACGGTAGATAGCGACACCCCTTATTGGCATATATATAATCAAGATGAAGATGGTAATTGTATTGAACCAGTAAGCGCACCCCCTGATGCTCAAAACTTAAAGATTCAAGCTGAGAGTTATATTGAGAGCTTAATTACATTTAGTGGAGATTTTCGATTTCACTTTTTGTTGTATTATTGAGATGTTCTTCGTAAGAGAATAGTCGTAGATAAGGGACCCTTTCGGGCCCCTTATTTTTATGCTACCTGTGGTGGGACTCGAACCCACAACATGTTCTTCGTAAGGGAACGGCTCTATCCAGTTGAGTTACATAGGTAGCCCGCAGATAAAGAAGTTTTAGGAGTTACAAATTTAATCAAAATAAAATCGGTGGATACTTACCTACCCACCCGATACATAACATCACTGCCAAACTTATTAAAGCCAAGTGACTTGTACAGGTTAAATGCGGGTTTGTTTTCAACCCCAACATATAACATCACATTGTTCAACCCTTGATACTTTAAGTAATTAAGGCCGGTGATAGTTAAATCTCGTCCTATTCCTTGCCCTTTGTAATCGGGGTTAACGGCTAAAATATAGATCTCACCTAGCGCCTCATGTCCATGATCATCATCTGAACCGTTGTGTGAATGGGTATGAGCGCCATGTATTTTGGTCCAACAAAAACCAATTAACTCTCCCTTATCCTCTGTGACAAAAAAACCTTCTTTCTCAAACCAATCCTCATTTAGCCTCACCTTTAAATCAGCCTCACTCCACCCACCTTGATCTGGGTATTTTGCAAAGACCTTGTTGTTTAAAGCAAGAAATGCCTGATTATCAAGTGATGGGATAAAGGTTCGGATTGGGTATTTGGAGGTTAAAGGTTGTATTTCCCCAAGGGGCTTACTCATCAAAAGATTAGACCAGATACGTTTAAGCTTTAATGAGGAAGCAATAGCTTTTGCTGCTGGTAGATCTCCATGTGACCAAATTCGAGTTTTATTACCACATGATTTAATAGCCTCTTTTAAAATCAAAGCTCCCAGGCCTTTGCCTCTATGTTGTGGGTGGACAACCGCTTCAACACTTGGGCCTGCAACTAAATCTGTTGTATCAAGGTGGGCATAGGCAATTACTTCTTTGTTTTCCTCAATTACCAAGTGCGAATCTGATTTATCACCACCATGGCGAAGATGAAGTAACACATGCTCTGCGATGGCAGGTGTGCCATCAAAATCATGGGCAGCTTTAATTAAGGATAAAACTCTTTCTTGTTGGAATTTAGAGAGGTGATTTAAGTGTTGCAAGGGGTGTTAATTAATATCAGCTGTTGTTTGATTGTTTTGTACTGAAAAGCGGTAGCCAACATTTCGCACTGTTCCAATAATTGCCTCAAACTCTGGTCCTAACTTTGAACGAAGCCGTCTGATGTGAACATCAACAGTTCTAGTTCCACCAAAGTAGTCATATCCCCAGATTTCTTGTAGTAATTGAGATCTGGTAAATACTCTGCCTGGATGTTGGGCTAGGTACTTAAGTAATTCAAACTCTTTAAAGGTTAGATCAAGAATGCGTCCTTTTATCTTGGCTGTGTATGAGGACTCATCAATTATTACTTCACCACTTCTTATCTCACCAGCGGATGGATTACTTGCAAGTTGTGCAATTGCAGATTGGCCAATCACAATTCTGATTCGAGCATCAACCTCAGCCGGACCTGCTGTATCAAGGATCACATCATCAATTCCCCAATCTGCATTTATTGCAGAAAGCCCTCCTTCGGTTGTAATAACTACGATCGGAACAGTTACACCAGTTGAGGAAATTAACTTAGTAAATGATTTAACAACTGGCAGGTCACGCCGTGCATCAATGAGTAAACAATCAACGATCGGTGGCTCAACTAACACTGAGGCCTCAACTGGCAAGATCTTCACATCATGCTGCAACAAGCCAAGTGCTGGCATCACATCAGCGCTAGCACCAATTGAATTTGTCAGAAGAAGTAATCGAGCCATACGAGCAATGGTACACTCGACGCGGCTGCCCCCACAAATAAATAATCATAGGTAGTTATACTAAAAGCGTGAAAATGCCAGTTCGATACTTCCTGTTAGATATTTACTTTAAGTCCAGATTCAAAATTAGTTTAATACTGAGACCAAGAAAATTACAATCAAGAATTTCAAGTTACCCATACTTATGTTGGGATACCTATTACGATCAAAGTAACGCAAGAGTTACAAGCAAGGAGGAGCTTGCAGAATTGCATGAGAATTTACAAAATCAGGACCTAAAGTCAGTTTATCTGTTAACGGAGTTACTCGATTCATTTGAAGCAGTACTAAAGATTTCTAAGTTCAGAATTAAAAAGTTAATCATTGGAGAGTCAGATGATCATAATTATGTTTCACGCTTAATTCCCCTACTAACTAAAGTAGATGAAATTTATGCAAATCATTTAATCGGTTTTCATCCTAGAATCCGTTCACTACCAGTGGGTATAGAGCGACAGGTGTATAGAAGTGGTGGGCAAATTAATGATTTTAGAAAAAATCTTGATAATGATCCAAGTAAAAGAAATATTCAAATTCTAGTTGCATGGAATAATGCCACGAATACGAATCGAAAAAGGCATTTGGAAAAATTCGAATCATCAAAAAAAACTTTCATAATTCGCAATCGAATTAATGCAAGCACTTTCCATAGCATGTTACGCAAAACACTCTTTGTTCCCTGCCCTGCTGGAAATGGTTTAGATACTCACCGAGTATGGGAGGCGATTTATTTAGGTGCAGTTCCTGTGATTCTTGAGTCAGAATTCTGCGGTGATGCAACTTGGCCTGTTATTGTGGTTAAAAACTGGTCAGAACTTTTGGAGAAAAGTAAGGAAGAATTGGAATTACTATTTACTAAGCGTTCATTGAATCAACAACAATCAATAGATTTTGGGGTAAAAATCTTAAGCAATATCTTTGGAAAATCTAATGAATAATCTTCCACCATTTGTCTGGGTTGAGATTGGTCGTAGGCCAGGTAAATATGCCCTAAATGCAATATCCATTCATAAGGAGCTGTTTCCCGAGCAAGAAAGATTCTTAATTGTAAGCAAGCACTATAATAGGAAAATACCCGATGATTTATGTACTGTAATTTTTGATGAGGATATAAAAAAGAGTTCAAACTATTTGGAATTTAATGCATTGGAAAAACAGTGGAGCTATTCTCATCATAGCTATTGGCAAAATACGACAAAACGTTTCTTTGTACTTGAAAACTTTATGATCAAATTTGGGTATAAAAAAATTATTCATTTAGAGTCAGATTGCGTTGTACTCGCAATAGATTATTTAAGAGAGTCATTCTCAGAGGCTGACTGGGGGATTAAATACACAAAGCAAGCAGATGGATCTGGATGCGCATCAATACTTATAGTAAACGAAGTCCAAGCTCTACAGGAGTTTAATTCATATGTTCTAAAGAATTGGCAGCAGCAGGATATTACTGACATGATCCTACTCGGTAATTACGCTCTTTATTACAAAAATGTAAATTATCTGCCATCTGGTAATGAAGTAAATTCAAAAACAGTCTTTGATGCCGTAACAATTGGTCGCTACTTTTTAGGCACAGACGCAAGAAACAATAGGTACCCATTTTCGAGGCGGGGGCTGATCGAAAACCACCCCGGTTCATTCAACCCAATTTCTTATCAAATAGGAGTACTTGATAAAAATATCTTCTTAATCAATCAAATGAATACGAACGAATCAGTTCAACTCGGTTGCATACATGTTCACTCAAAAAGAATCCCAAATCGATATAAGAAGCTAATTAACCGCCTAATTAGAGAGAGCAACTCCAATCGAGGATGGTTTTGGAGGCTCGGTAGGTTAGATTTTACAGTTATCTGCGAAAGAGTTTTAAGTAAGTTTTCTAGGCTAATACCGCGGATTACAAATTCAGATGTGAGGTTGAGATGAGTATCTCAAATTTAATCTTCTTATTTTTTTTACTCATGATCTCGATGATTATAGGTATTATCTGGCGCACAAATCTTGGGAAGTTAAAGAGTAAAGTAAGATTAGCAATTTCAGAGTCAGAACTTGGTGTTAAATTAGGAAAGTTAGGGACAGTGGTAATTTTCACAACAACTTTTTGCTCAGAGTGCCGAACTGCAAAAGCAATTGTTAAAGATGTAGTTAAAGATTTCAAAGATGTCGCCTATGTTGAAATTGATGCTGAAACCAATCTGGATTTGGTTCGAAGGATTGATATTCACTCCACCCCAACCACAATATTTTTGGATACCAAGGGGATTGAGATTGCCAGGGCAAAAGGGGCACCAAAACGTGATCAACTTATCAAGGCGATTAAAGTTATCTAGCACTTTTGTGCAAACGCTTTGCAAGAAGTAATCTAATCAATATTATACAATGTTTTAATGTTCTTCATACAACCTGTTTACTTCACAAAGAGGCGAGTAATTGATTTTGCCCGCAATAAAGGTTGTATTTGTTGGATAAATAGTTAATTTGTTTTTAGTTTTACAAAATGAATTTTATTTATCTAACAAAGGAGAAAAAGTGTCAAGCAGTATTCAAACAAAGCCCGAACGTCTAATCGATGCCAGAGGCCCAAGATACACAGCAGCAATTACAACCTTAGTTTTATCAGCAGCACTAGTCACAGAGTCTAATTTGATTATTGGATTTCAATTTGCAGTCTTTTTATCAGCAGTTTTATTTGGACTTCGAAGATCCATCTATGGCTTTATTTATCGTAACTTAATTCAGCCACGTCTTTCTGGGCCGATACCGATTGAGAATGAGGCGGCTCCAAGGTTTGCCCAATTAATTGGCGCACTCTTTGCTGCAACTGCTTTGATTGGTGGCTTAGCTGGAAACACAACCGTCTTTCTAATTGCAACTAGTTTTGCACTCGGTGCTGCCTTTCTAAATGCTGCCTTTGGTTTTTGCCTAGGTTGCCAGTTTTACTTAATCCTCTTTCGGGCTAGATCTCGCATAACCTCACAGAATTAGGTAGCTTAAGATAGCCAGTTAGACTTATCCCATGGCAAAACCAAATGAGCTGCGGGAAAAAGGGCTTCGCTTAACGCCTCAACGTGAGTTAGTGCTGCAAGCAGTAAGACGGCTCGGCCATGCCACACCGGAAGAGGTAGCAGAGAAGGTTCGAACAACTCACCCTGGGATAAATCTTTCAACTGTTTATCGAAACCTTGAAACATTAGAAAATGTTGGCTTAGTACTGCATACACATTTAGGCCATGGCGGTGCGACATACCATGCAGCTGAGGAATTAACCCATCTTCACCTGGTTTGTTCTGAGTGCGGATCAATTGGGGATGCACCAATTGAGACGGCAGCAAACTTTGTTAACACCTTGGCAGATGATTACGGATTTAAGACAGATGTAACACACTTTGCTGTTTATGGATTGTGTAGTAAGTGCGCCAATAAATCAGGTAAGTAATGAGCGCTGTACTAGTTGAGTCAGGTCCTGATAAGGGTGCTATTTGGCACTTTGGCGAGCCAAATCAGGAGCAAAAATCATTAGTAGCAGGTGATGCTTGGGCAGATCTATCCCACCGGGGAGTTATCTCAATCTCAGGCAAAGTTCGCCTCACCTGGCTACATGCCTTAACTACCCAACATGTTGAAAAGTTAGAGCCTGGTAAATGGGTGGAAGCCTTAATACTTGATGTGCAGGGGCATGTAATTGATCAGTTGTTTTTAGTAGATGACGGAAGTACCTCCTGGTTACACACTGAAAACTCTCGAACTAATGAGATTTTAGATTACCTATATAAGATGAAATTTATGTTAGAGGTT
>Ga0194116_10003579_pt1 | contig 18568 bp, 19 predicted proteins | sample TA2MahsurfametaG_4_FD_148617 | JGI IMG/M metagenome (GOLD analysis project Ga0194116, IMG submission 148617) | Freshwater microbial communities from Lake Tanganyika, Tanzania - TA2015008 Mahale S9 surface | ecosystem: Environmental > Aquatic > Freshwater > Lake | place: Tanzania: Lake...
TCCAAGCAGGCCCATTACCTTCCGATAACCTCTAAGAAAAAATCCGAAATTGACAAACGGCGTTGTCCGCCCAAGAGCGCGGCTATAACGTCGTTTGTATGCCCAGTGCAGTCGAGACAACTCATGTCGTGATGGCGCGCATGCTGATTGTGTATCAGCGTGAGCGTAATGCTGTGAGGATCTCCCCCGCCGATGGCATTCCCCAGCGTGGATCAATCGTCGCACCAGAGACTGGATCGCTCACAACAAGGTGGAGCTGATCGAGCGGACCTCCTGAGGTCCGGCAAGCCGACGAATCGTGGCAAGTTGCGCAGCGGACAATGGGCCATCGTCAGCCTCGTAGGCGGGCAGAACACTGTCAGCGAGGCGCCGGAGCGCAACATGCACAACTTGACTCTCATTGAGGTTCAGCTCTGCCGCGAGCTTGCGCATGGTGTTGCGGGTGACGCCGAATAAGCCGTCGCTGCTACGAAAGTTCAACAGCGACTTCTTGGCCTTGTCTTGATCGCTTGCCGTGGCGGGCTTCGTCGCGGGTGCGGTCATCACCCCGGCGATCGCTGCCTTGAGCCCGCGTGCTGGCGCGGTCTGGGTCAATGCACTCAATGATTTTCGGGGACGTGGTGAGCCCGAAGCCGCCGCGGAGGGCTCCATGCTCTGCCGCAGGGTGCGCTAGCCTCGCACGGGGTACCAGAAGACGATCCGGGGCGCATCGCGATCGCAGCCCCTTGATCAATACCGACATGCTGGGACAGCATTTTCTGGTCCCAAACTGCTTGGCTTCTCGCGCGACCTAGAAATTGTCTGAATATGACATTATAGTGGCCGGAAATGATAAATCTTTGGCCGATAATAACAAGCATCAGGGTGTGTTCCTCCCGTACATTCATGCGGACAAAATTGTGTTCGGGGGAGCACCAGCATGACGTACTCAAGCCACGACTCCTGTGCGCATGAACCTGTCGCGTGCCCGTCAGCACTGGACAAGGCGCTACCCAATATCTGGTTGCATAAGCAAATCGAGGAAGCGATGTCGGTTTTTGGCGCTGGAGTGCTGACGGTGCGAGAACAGGACGTAGTACGTTTGATCCTGCAGGGATTCCCCAGCAAACGCGTTGCGGGTGAGTTGAAAATTGCTCTGAAAACCGAAAAAGTTCATCGCCGTAATGCTTACGCAAAGCTGGGTGTGAATTCCCACGCCGCTCTATTCGTGCAGTTTTTGCGGTTCCTGTCCGTTTCACTAGCGTCGAACACCTCGACATGCGTTGCTGCCGATGGTGGTGATACTGGCGCCCCTCTGGCCGTGCATGCGTGTGGCGAGGCAGCCATTCCCTCGGTGAGAACTCATGCCAAAACGCGAGACCTCTCGTATCGCTGACGGGACGCAACGTCGTCGGGAGCAGCGCCGAGTTTTTCGGCCGCTCCCGAGTCGGTCAGTTCTGGACGTTGCTGAGAAGCACTGGATGCCGGCGGTATACATCGTCCGAATGATCGAGGCGGCTGCTGAGGCAGGTTCATTTGAGCCAGACTGGATGCTGGCGAGAATTGGATTGAATAACCGTGATCTGGTTGAGAAAGATGCTCGCTGTTCAGTCGCGCACCGTTTGCGGTTGCTGCACGCCATCACCACGACCAATGATATTCCCGGTCTCGGGTTATTGGCAGGTCGGAGAATCATGGTGCCAGATCATGGAATCGTGGGCTATGCCATCCTTAGCAGCGCCAACCTTCGTAGCGTTATGGATGTCATTGCTCGCTTTCATCAACTGAGCAACCCGACAGTTCGCTTCGCTCATTACGTCGACGGTAACGATGTCGTCATTGATGAGGCACCTATTTTCCCGTTCGATGACGTTGCCACTCGTTACCACTTGGAGGAAATGCTTGCCGCTTGGTTGCCAATCGGGGCCTTGCTGCAGCAGGGTTCTCTGCGGTTCACCCAGATTCGCGTGCCATGGGCGCGACCTAGCTACCACTCGTTGTACGAGCAATTGTTCCGGTGTTCGATCGCGTACAACCAACCGGATTGCGGAGCAAGATTTCCTGCAAGCCTACTCGATGAGCTAATTTCTTTGGCAAATCCTGAAATGGCGCTGCTTTGCGAGCAGCAATGTGATATCGTTGCGCACGAACAGGATAGTGATGGCAAGATTCTCTATCAGGTTCAGCGAGTTCTGCTAAACCAGCCCGGCCAGTTTCCTTCTATCGAAAGTGTGGCCAGCAAGCTGAACGTCAGTCCGCGAACCTTGCGACGTCATCTCGCGGCAGAGCAAACTTCATTTCGGGACATTGTCGGCAACTTACGGATGGCAATAGCCGTCAAGTATTTGCAAAACACGCGAATGACTTCGCAGTCGATCGCTGCGTTGCTGGGTTACTCGGATGCGGCGAATTTCCATCGGGCTTTTAAGAAGTCTCATGGTTTGACACCTAAGGACTTTCGGTGTCAGGTCTCCACAAGCGACTAAGTGCCGCTACGCTTTTTGGCCAGGTTCAGCGCCGCGTCTTCGATCAGATCTTCTTGCCCTCCCACGGTTTTTAAGCGACCCATTTCTATCAGCAGATCGGCCGAGGAAACGCCATATCGCGCGGCTGCGCGCTTGGCGAAGAGCATGAAGGATGAGTAAACGCCAGCGTAGCCAAGTACAAGAGCATCGCGATCGATTCGTACTGGTACGTCCATGATGGGCACTACTAAATCCTCGGCTACATCTGCGAGACGCATGACATCGACACCCGTCGCAATGCTCATTCGCTGACACACCGCATTGAGCACTTCGAGCGGAGTGTTGCCGGCGCCGGCACCCAGTCCCGCGGCTGAGCCATCGATGCGCACCGCACCAGCCTCGATCGCTGCAATGGAGTTGGCGACACCCATGCCGAGGTTATGATGCCCGTGAAATCCGATTTCGGTTTCTGGCCGCAAGCATTCGCGTAGCTGACGAATCCGGGCTGTCACATCGCTTGGGAGCATGAACCCAGCAGAATCGGTGCAATAGATGCAGTTGGCTCCGTAGCTCTCCATGAGCATGCCCTGCTCTGCTATGAGCTGTGGCTCCGCCATATGAGCCATCATCAGGAATCCAACAGTATCCATGCCAAGTTTGCGAGCGAGAGAGATGTGCTGTTCGGAGACATCTGCCTCAGTGCAGTGCGTTGCAACGCGAATCGTAGTCACGCCGAGATCTTTGGCCATTCGGAGATGGTCTACGGTCCCGATTCCGGGCAGTAGCAGCGCTGATACTTTCGCGTGACGAACGGTACCGATCACAGCGGTTAGATACTCTTCATCGGCGTGCAACGGGAAGCCGTAGTTGAGTGATGCCCCACCCAGGCCATCTCCATGTGTAACCTCGATAAGTGGCACCCCGGCCTCGTCTAGACCCCGTGCGATCGAGGTCATTTGATCAAGCGTGATTTGGTGTCGCTTTGGGTGCATGCCGTCGCGCAGGGACATGTCATGCAGGATGACTCGCTGTACGCTCATCGATATGCTCCCGCGATGATTTCCGGCACTAGCATTTCTGCAGTACGCAGCGCGGCAGCGGTCATGATGTCCAGATTGCCCGCATACTTTGGCAGATAGTCGCCGAGGCCTTCGACCTCCAGGTAAATGGATACCCGTTTGCCGTCAAACACCGGGCCATTCTTCAATCTGTATCCGGGAACGTACTTCTGCACTTCGATGATCATGTTCTGGATAGACTCTTTGATTTCCCGCTCGCGCGGCGGCGTTGCGACTAAGCAATGCACGGTATCCCGCATGATCAATGGCGGCTCAGCTGGATTCAGAATGATGATCGCTTTTCCGCGATCGGCACCACCGACTTTTTCAATTCCCAAGGCCGTAGTGCGTGTGAACTCGTCTATGTTCTTTCGCGTGCCGGGCCCAGCCGAGCGGGAAGCAACGGTGGCAACGATTTCGGCGTAATCAACGCGTTGAACGCGGCTGATTGCGGCGACCATCGGAATTGTAGCTTGGCCACCGCAGGTGACCATATTGATATTGGTTTCCCGCCGACCGGCGAGCTCGGCGAGGTTTACGGGTGGGACACAGAATGGACCCAATCCTGCGGGCGTCAGATCAATGACAACCACCCCCGCTTCCCGCAGTTTGCGGGCGTTGTCGCGGTGCACATAGGCAGAGGTGGCATCAAAAGCCAGTTGAATATGATCGGCTGTCAGATGGGGCACCAAACCGTTGATGCCTGCCGTGGTGGTCCTGAGGCTGAGTGAGCTCGCACGGGCGAGTCCCTCGGAGTTTGGATCAACACCGACCATCCAGCGAGGGGTCAAACAAGCACTGCGCTGCAGCTTAAACAGCAGATCAGTGCCGATGTTTCCCGATCCAATGATTGCAACATTAATCCCGGTCAATCTTTTGTCCTTCCGAAAAAAAAACTTGTTTCGCCTATGCCGCCGACCAAGGCCCGCACATGGCTATTTGGTTGCAGAACAACCATGGGCCCGAGAGCTCCTGTCAGCAGAACCTCGCCTGCTTTCAGGGTTTCGCCGCGCTTGGCAATGGTCGAAGCTAGCCACGCCGCTGCTCTCAACGGATGGCCTAACACGGCCGCACCCACCCCCATCGACGCCGATACGCCATCAATCTCCATGACCATCCCTGCAGAGTACAAATCCAGTCCCGTGAGCGGTTTGCCCTCATTCCCAACAACAAAGAACGCTGACGATCCGTTGTCGGCGACCGTGTCAGCGAAAGTGATCGCCCAGTTGGCAATACGGCTGTCCACAATCTCGATGGCAGCGTGGGCAGTTGCGACGAAAGCAGGCAGTTCTTCTGGGGAGATTCCCCGGCTTGGCAGGTCGCGACTCAGAACGAGCGCAATCTCTGCTTCAGCTTTTGCTTGCAGCGTGTGTTTCGGGTCAAGTCGTCCGCCATCGGCGATCCGCATATCGTCAAACAGCACGCCGAAATCGGGTTGATCGACACCCAGTTGGCGCTGTACCGCGGTAGCCGTTAGCCCCGCCTTGCGACCGACAACTCTTCGACCCTGTTGCTGCCAGAAGAGTGTGTTAATGGTCTGCACCGCATAAGCACCGTCTGCGTCGAGGGGATCGAGCCCGTCACGAAGCGGTGCGATCGGTCCGTCTACATAAGCCTGTCGGAGTCGGGCGGCGAGTTCAGAATGTGAGCCCATGATTAACGTTGATTCCTGCAAAACGGGATTGATAGGGCTAAACAAACTCCACCTTGCGCGAGCTGATGAGCAGGCGAGATGGGCGATAACAGGTTAGGTCGCACCGGATGATCCGCTTCGCAAACGGTCGAACAGCTGCGGGGCAACGACAACTACGCCCGATGCAACGCCACCAATCAATGCTGCCGAAACAATGGTCATCAGGGCATCCCAGCCCGGCTGCAGGCCGGAAGCATAAAAGGCGGTCATACCCAAGAAGTATCCTGGGATGGAATCGATTGGTGGTGTTAACAATGACAACATGGCGATTACGGCCAGTACGAAAATCACAAGGGGTAAAGACCATTGCCCAAAGAGTGGAGAGATAGCGCCCATGATCACGATCGAGCCCATACCAAGCAGGACTCCGAGGATCAAGCACGTGATCGCCATTGAGCCACGACGGGCATTACCTCCACCGGTGCTAAAGCAAGTCCAGCCAATGAACATGGTCCACAACTTGAGCGACAAACCCACCGTCAGGAGTGAGGCTAGTGCGGCAACCGTTCCTACAAAAACGACAAGACCGGCGAAACGTGCTGTAGACATTCCCAGTCGGCGCGATGTAATTTGACTTGCTGCCGATTCATTAGGGCTCATTTTAAATCCTCATTAGCGCCAAAGAAATTAACAGCCAAATCAATTGCGTATTTGCGCCTTTATGGCAGTGACAAAGCCGTCCCCAACAAGACGTTACAGCCTGCCTCGAGATCTTCGGGGCGGGCTCGCTCGGCGGCGTTATGGCTTATGCCGCCTTCACATGGGACAAAAATCATCGCCGTAGGGACAACGCCTGCCAAATGCATCGAATCGTGCGCGGCACCGCTAATCATGTGCATCTTGGCGTATCCATATCGTGTCGCTGCGCGATCGATAGCCGCTATGCATTCGACTGAAAATCCAACGGGAGAGCACTTAAGTTCCGTGTGGATAGAGAAACCGACGCCATGCAGTTTACAGTTTACTTCCAGTCTATCCTCGAAAGTCCTGACCAGGTGATCAAGGACCGTCATATCAGGGTGCCTCACATCGACTGTCAGCGTGGCGGTACTCGGAACCGTATTGAAGGCCCCCGGTGAGGTGGTGAGTCGCCCGATCGTGAGTCGAGCAAGCGGCTTACATTGATCCACTGCCTCAAAAAAATCCGGTATTAGTTTGGCCAAGGCACGGATGGGGTCACGGCGAGCGTCCATCGGAGTTGTTCCAGCGTGGCAGCTTTCCCCGTTGATATTGATTTCGAGCCAGCGCACGCCTTGAATTCCGGTGACAACGCCAATTTGCTTTCCGGCGAGTTCTAGGACAGGCCCCTGTTCGATATGCACTTCAAACGCAGCGCGGGCCGGATAGGCTTTGCAGCTAAATTCGCCGAGATAGCCGATGCGCCGCAGTTCATCATCTACCCGAATTCCGTCCTTATCCGTTCGGCTGTGGGCAAATTCAATAGACTGTACGCCTGCCCATACGGCAGAGCCCATCATTGCAGGAGGGAAGCGAGCGCCTTCCTCATTTGTCCAGACGACCGCTTCCAGAGGGTAGTCCGTTTGCGCGTCTGCGTCGTTGAGCGAGCGGATGACTTCCAGAGCCGCGAGCACGCCGTACACTCCGTCAAACCAACCTCCAGTAGCCTGAGTGTCGAGGTGAGATCCCATTAAAATTGGCGGGGAACTAGCAAGCCGTCCATGCCGACGCGCAAAGATATTGCCGATTGCATCAATGCGCACCTTGCATCCTGCCTCTTGACACCATTTGACGAAGAGGTCGCGGCCCGTCCGGTCAGCGTCAGTTAGAGCCAGTCTGTTGCTGCCTCCACCCGGCGTCGCACCGATTTGGGCCATGGTCATCAAAGATTGCCAGAGACGAGTGCCGTTGACTCTCGGCAACGGGTTTCCGACAGTGGCTAGGGGTTGATCCCTTCCCTTGGCAGGGTCATCCGTCCCCCGTGCTGTCACTCGAACTCCGCATAAAGGTTATCGCCTTCCGTGCTGACTGGATAAGTCCTGAGGGGCACGATACAGGGTGGGGCAACAGGTGCTCCGGTCTTAATGTCGAACGAGCCACCGTGAAAGGGGCAAACGATACTGTCACCGTCAATCTCTCCTTCGGCTAGGGAGGCGTCGCCGTGGGTGCAGAGATTGTCCGAGGCGTAGTAGGTGTTGCCGAGGTTGTACACGGCTAGAGAAGCACCATCGGGCAAATCCACGCGTAAAGCCTGTCCAGATGTCACGGCGTCAATAGAGCACAGGAAACGCTTCGACACGGTTACCCCTTTTGTGGTTGCAGGATGCATCTAAATCTGCACGGATCGTCGGTGCGTAACGCCAACCGATGGATTCTTCGCCGTGTTTCCACGTGCGATCCATACCACCTAAGTCTTAGCACGGCTTTTGCGAGCTATGCGCGCCTCTTGGCTATCAAGCCTTTGGGCCCGCCCCGGGCCGGGCCTAAGACTTCGGGAGTATGGATCGGCGAGCGCGGTGCAGCGCAAGCTCAAGATTGTTAATGCCAAGAGAGTCGATTTACGGGAGTCCTTATGACAGAGCCAAAACTTGCCAAGAATGCCATCTCGGAACATCTCTTTAATCGCATTGCGGGATACATCCCGGGATTGAAGGCTCCGGGGGCACTGCCGCCGTCTGCACAAAAGCCGTGGCAGAAATGGGTCGATGCGGAGCTGGGATTCCGAAATCATTGGTACCCTGTGCTTCCATCACGCAGTATTCCAGAGGGCGGGCACAAGGCTGTCAAGGTGCTGGGCGAGGAACTGCTTTATCTCAGGCGTGGCGGCAAGCTTTATGCGATCGAGGACCGCTGCGCACACCGCGGGACACGTTTCTCCGTGCGACCGTTAACTTTTACCAACGACACCATTACATGCTGGCATCACACCTTCACCTTCGATCTGGGGGACGGTCGCGTTCGCTGTCTACTCAACGATCCAACTTCAGGAATGTGTGGGCAGAAGGGCATCAAATCATACCCGGTGCGTGAAGCTAAAGGCGTTGTGTTTACATTTATAGGTGATATCGCGCCGCCGCCATTAGAATGCGATGTGGCGCCTGGATTCTTTGACGAAGACGTTGCGGTATGCGTTGCGGAGCCCTATGTCGTTAAGGCAAATTGGCGCTTGGGCGCGGAGGGTGGCTTTGATCCTGGGCACCATTTCATCCACAACTGGTCAACTTGGGCGGCCTGTGCTGGCTTGCCCATGACCTTTGGTTGGGTGCCGAACAAAGAGGTTGTCGTTGAAACCAACATCTATCAGGCAGACAAGCTGGGACAGAACGGGTTCACCCGCCTTGCCGCAAAGTCGGATGTGACGTCGACGAGCGCGTGGATTCCGGGTCGCGACGGCTCCCCCGACACGGAAGTGGTGCTGCCGATGGCGCGCGGTTTTTCCCCTGCTCAGCGCGAAGCGTATGAGAAAAGTAGTTACGATGGCACCGTCGGCGGTTGGATGCCGGGCAGTCTCAAAGTGGACTGGTGGCCGGCGCCTGGAATTGTGCACAACGAGTATTATGTGCCCCGTGATGCCGATTCCCACTATTACTTCCAGTGTGGTTGGTACCGATCGTCCGATCCAAAAAAGCGTGAGGAATGGGCCAATGGTGATCTTGGCCAAGTATGCTGGAAGGTCCCGGTCGTCGATCAATTCACCATCGATGATGCCGCGGCGCGCGAGGCCACTCATGAGTTCTATGCGCGCGAGGGTGGCTGGCAGCAGGAACGCTCGGCACCTTTCGATATAGAACTTTTGATGTGGCGCACGTTCTGCAGTGATCACTCTCGCGGAGTGCAGAGGGTGGAGCATACGCAGGGCAAGTTTCCACGCTGAGGATTTCCGTGATGCAGCAGAGTTTGCGGTCGCACCTCAACAAAGTGGTCATCATCGTCGGCGGCACGGGTGCGATTGGTCGCGCGGTTGGCCTCGCTTTCGCACGCGCTGGGGCCAAGGTTGTGCTTGCGGGTCGCAACGCTCAGTCCGCGGAGGGCCAACTTGGAGAGTTGCGTAGTCTGGGCACTGAGGCGGAGTTTGTTCCAGTTGACGTAACTCAAGCGTCTGATATGGAGCTCTTGGTGGATGCCACGGTGAGTCGGTTCGGACGTCTGGATTGCGCATTCAACAACGCCGGCTGGGAGGGTGTCGCGGCCAACGTATCTCAAATCGAGGAGAGCGACTGGACCCGAATGTTGGATATCAAACTGAGCGGTGTATGGCGGGGCATGAAGTACCAGCTTCGACAGATGACCAAGCAGGGTAGTGGGTGCATCGTCAACATGGCCGGCAGTTGGGGGCTTGTCGCTGCTCCACACTACGGGGCTTATTGTGCGGCGGCGCATGGAATCATTGGGCTGACAAAAACTGCAGCACTCGAGTTTGCGAGTCAGTCTATTCGTGTCAACGCAGTGTGTCCGGGTGCTGTTGACACTCCGATGCTGGACCGAATGTTTCACAATGACTCGGCAGCAAAAGCCGGTTTTGGAGCCGGTATCCCAATGGGCCGATTGGCCAGCCCGCATGACGTTGCGGGCGCTGTTCTTTGGTTGTCTTCCGGTTCAGCTTCGTATGTTACGGGTCAGGCCATCGGTTTGACTGGCGGGGCTTGAGTCAATGCACGCGCTCGATCCGGCCCGCAAAGCTTGGTTCGAGTCGGCGTGTGCACATATCGACGAAGGTCGCATGGCGCGGCTGATTTCCACGCTTACGAATACTCATAGTCCGACGGGTTCGGAACGGGCGATTTGCGAGGCCCTCGCAGCGGAGCTTCGGGCAAGTGATTTGCATGCGTGGTGTCAGATCGTTCAGGGTGATTCCGGTAACTGCATCGTGCGCCTTTCGGGCAGTGGTAGCGGGCCCACGGTCCTTCTGTATTCACCCATTGATACGCATCTGGATGCGGAGCCGGACCAGGATGTTCCTTGGGTTGGCCCCGAGTTACGCGTCGACATGCTCCCTAAAATCGTTGAGCGAGACGGGTCTCTGGTGGGATTGGGTTGCTCAAATCCGAAGTCGATGGTGGTCAGCATTACTGAAGCCGTACGATGTGTTGTTGAGGCGGGGGTACCGCTTTCAGGTGATGTAATTGCGGCTTTTTGTGGGGGTGCCATGCCCTGGGTCGCATCGCATCGCGGAAACGCTGGGATCGGTAGTGGCGTCAGCTACATGCTTGCGCATGGCGTCACGGCCGATGCGGCCGTGATTGTTAAGACTTGGGATGAGATTTATCACGAGCATCCCGGTATGTTCTGGTTCCGCATTACGGTGCCAGGCAGCATGGGTTACTCGGGAATCCCTCGTGGCTTGCCAGAGTTTCGCAGCTCGATCGTGCCAGCGGCGAAACTTATCTTGGAGCTGGAGCGTTGGCTGTCGGCGTATCCAGAGCGGCATCAAAGTCGCGAGATCTTGCCGCAAGGTTGGATTTCCTCGGTTCAGGCAGGCTGGCCAGAAAAGCCCGCGTTCCCGCCGGCGGCTACGGAGATCTACCTCGACATTCGCAGCAATCCCGATCAAACGGCACAGGAGCTCGAATCGGAGCTGAAGATGTTTGTGGATTCTGTCAAACGGGCGCATCTCGACATTGATGCTCGTGTGGAGATGCTCGTGTCGGTGCCGGGGGCGCGAACAGATGGCGAGCACTGGATCGTACAGAGTGCGCGGCGTGCTTGGCAGAGCGTCCACGGACGATCGTATCTGGGTCCGCCGGCAATGAGCGGAATCTCTGACGCGCCGACGATTCAACGCGCTGGGATCCCGATCGTTCGTATTGGCTACCCTTTTCGTTCGGGGGACACATTGCCCGCCGACCTACGAGACGGCCTCGGCGGCATGGGTGTGGTACAGACGAGCGACCTTGTTGGCACCATCAAACAGTTGATTCATATCATCGTTGATAGCTGCACGCGGCCGAAAGCAGAGCTATCGCACTTGCGCAGCCACTAAACCACTTTGCACGAGATCGGAGGAGCGAGCATGTCGTACATCACATCCCTCGGATACATAGGCTGCAATGTGAGCGACTTAAAGGCTTGGGACAGATTTTTTGCAGCACTGTATGACATCGAAAACTTTGATGAAACTGAGCAGCATACGCATCGATTTCATCTCGGCAGGGGCCGTCAGTGGGTTGCGCTGCAGCAGTCCTCGGGCGATGGGCTGGCTTTCATTGGCTGGGAGGTGGGCTCCCGTGCTTCAATGGACAGCATAGCAACCCTGCTTGGCGAGCGCGGTATCTCCGTCCGGCGGGCAAGTGTTGATTTGTGTTGCAGCCGAGGCGCAGCGGATCTCATTCAAGTCCCGGGTCCCGATGGTGTAGCCATCGAACTGTTTCTGCGGGCCGAAAGTGCGGCGACCGGTAACACGCAAAAGAAACCCTCATCGGAACTGGAGCTCGGTCATGTTGTACTGGCGGCCAGTGATCGCCGTGCCGCCGAAGCGTGGTACGCGCAGACGCTGGGGTTCCAGTTGAGTGACCATATTTTTTGGGATGGGGTGGAGGCTAGTTTTTTGCGATGTAATCCACGACATCACAGCTTGGCGATTACCAATCCGGTGGGCGACATGCGCGGCGGGGACCTTGGGCACTTCATGCTGGAAGTCGATTCTATCGATACGGTGGGGCAGACCTATGATCGGGCGCGTCGACTCGGCGTGCCAATCGCCTTTACTTTTGGACGACATTCTAATGATGGGGCGATTTCTTTTTACGCCTATAGCCCTTCAGGTTGGCTGGTGGAGTATGGCTATGGTGGTCGCCTGATTCATGACCCAGCGTGGCAGCCCGCGCTTTACGACGCACCAAGTATCTGGGGCCACGAGTTGCAGCCGCCGCCCGATGATGCGTCGGGCTCAAAGCAGCGCTACTGAGTCGATGCTTATGAGCGCCATTTGGAACGAACTGCAGGGTGTGGAGTTTCGTCAGACGTACTACGATGCTGGTAGAGTTCGCACCCGCGTTATCGAGGCTGGTCGGGGAACACCGCTGATCTTTTTGCACGGTACGGGAGGCCACGCTGAGGCTTACCTTCGCAATATCGAAGCGCATTCCAAGCACTTCCATGTGTATGCCGTCGACATGATCGGCCATGGCTACTCTAGTGCTCCAGATATCGACTACGACATGCAGTGTTATGTTGATTTCTTGCGTGACTTTGTTGATGCGATCGGTGCCGAGAAGGTCATTGTGTCTGGAGAATCGCTCGGTGCATCGGTTGCTTCCTGGTTCGCGTTGGCTTACCCCGAACGGGTGCTCAAGATCGTTCTCAACACAGGAATTCTGCTGACCCCTAGCGAGCAAGGTAGTACCGAGCTGCGCGATTTGCTGGCTCGAAGTCGCGCGGCCGCGGGCGCCCCGTCCCGGGATGCTATCCGCAAGCGAATGCGATGGCTTGTTTATCGAGAGGACTCGCTGACCGAGGAGTTGATTGAGGCCCGGTTCCGGATTTACAGCCAGCCTGGACGAGCGGCGATTATTGGGCGCATTGCTGAACGCAGTATCGGCGCCCTGCTTGAGCCAGAGGATAGCAACCCGTGGTACGGGAAACGCTTGCTGCAAAAGATTCGGTGTCCGACGCTTGTGCTTTGGACGCGTTACAACCCCGGTCAGTCAGCCGAGGAGGCGGCGATCGGTGCGCAGCTAATCCCCGATTGCGCGCTGATAGTCCTGGAAAACAGCGCCCACTGGCCGCAGTGGGAAGAACCCGAAGTGTTCAACCGCGTACATCTCGACTTTTTGCTCGCCTGATCGAATCCGCCGCCGTTCCAGACCTGGTCCCTGTGCACCGTTCTGGAGCGGATAACGAAAGTTGCTTGCGTGCAAATTGCCGCCTCAAGACCCTCGGCGACTTGCCGATCATCGCTAAGTCTTTGGGCCTATAGATAGTCGAATATAGAGTACTCATCATCTGAGAATTACCAAATCTCCGAGCGATCGGGCCAAAGGAAATCAGGAACATGAAGCCATCAAACGCAGTTGCCGTTGAGCAGGATCAGGCGTCTCATCGTAGCGGCCGTGGGACCAGACCCGTGGCAAGCGCCGTGTTCGCGGCACTTTGCGCGTCAGTGTGCATGGTGCCGAAGGCGCTTTCGGCTGATTCCAGCATATTAGAAGAGGTGGTTGTCACGGCAAATAAGCGCGAGCAATCGCTGCAAAAGGTGCCGATTTCGATTAACGCCTTAACTGGAAACGATATCGCTAGCTCGAATATCACAAACTTGAACGATGTTGGCCACCTGGTTCCCGGGCTGCAAATTCACAATGAATTTGGTGTGGCTACTCCGCTTACCTTCCTCAGGGGTATTGGTAATGCAAGTTTCGTGACGACTTCGATAACGCCGATTGGCTTCTACATCAACGGTGTCTACATAGGGCAGAACATTGCGCAGGGCTTGGCCCTGTTTGATCTCGAGCGAATTGAGGTATTGCGCGGACCTCAAGGCACGCTGTTCGGTCGTAACACAACGGGCGGCGCGATCAACGTCATTACCAGCAAGCCCCAAGTAGGTGCGGATCCGGCGGGAGACATCAAGGTGGCCGTCGGACGCTTTCAGACGCTGAATGCCGACGCATCGTTCGGTGACTCTATCGGTGAAAGTTTTGCTTACCGGCTCGCGATGTCGCGGCAGAGCGACAACGGCGCATTTAGGAATGTAAACCCTGCTTTCGTGCGTCGTAATGGTTCGGAAGCCAGCGACATTGACATGACATCGGCGCGACTTCAGTTGTTGTGGGAGCTCGGTGATAGCTTTACCGCGCTTGTCAGCCTTCATGGTGGCAAGAGTGATGGTGGAAACGTCATCTCCAAACCCGGGTTTATCCTCGGCAATCCGCCGCGAAACTGTCCGGCCGGTGCAGTTTCAGGGGCGGTACTCAACGGTTGTTCTGACCCTTATGGATTTGGCATTCGCGATTCAGCCAACACGCATGAGACAACGGAGCAGACGGTTAGCACGGAGTTGGTTGAGACCCATGGCGCGGTGGCTGAGCTCAATTGGCAGCGTGGTGACTACACCTTTACCTCAGTGACAGCCTGGGACTCGGCCGAGCTGGAGCGTTTGCATGACTCCGACGGTCACTCATTATCATTTTTGACCAGTACGTTCTTGGCTGATACGAGTTACTGGAGTCAGGAGTTCCGCGCGACCTCCAACTTCACTGGATCGTTCAATTGGGTAGGCGGTCTGTACTTTTACGGCGATGAGAATACGTCCTTTGCCCATTATCAAGTGGGTGACCTTGGCGGTACGGGTATCGCGCAGGTGATGGATCAGAAAACGTCCAGTCACGCGGCATTTGCGGACGGCACATACGAGCTATCGGAGAGATGGACGTTGACGGCGGGGGCTCGGTGGACTTCAGATAAGCGGGACGCCGCTATCCAGACATGGGCGACGAATTCATTCGGCGTTCTCGGCGCTCCTGCAGTGCCAGCAAACATAATGTTGGCCTTGTCGCCGTATGAAAAGATTTCGGTCGCACAAGCACGGACCGCTTTTCTTGCACCGCTGATTCCTGCCAATCGCTTGTTGCGAACTTGGAAGAAATGGAGCGGCCGCCTAAGTTTGAGCTACGACGTAGACGACGACACTCTCGCATATGCCAGCCTGTCGCGTGGCTTCAAGGGTGGAGAATTCAATGGCGCTGCGATCATTGTACCGTCCGAGGTCAGTCTGACTGATCCCGAGTATCTGAATAGTTACGAGCTTGGAGTCAAGAGCACCATGCTTGATGGCCGACTGCGAGCGAACATCGCGGTTTTCCACATGCAGTACAAGAATCAACAGGTCCAGAGTTTCGTCAATCCTGACAGCTCCTTTCCCTCTTTGACCAATGTTGGCGAGGCAGAGATCAACGGCGCTGAGTTTGAGACTCAGTTCAGGGTCAACGACGCTTGGTTGTTTTCGTTCGGTGGCACTTGGTTGCCGGATGCAAACTTTACAAAATTCCTGGATCCAAAAGTGGGCGACCGCTCCGGTAACCGCCTACCTCAGTCGCCCAAGTGGTCGTTGAATGCCCAGGCACGCTACGAGACAACGGTGGGCGGCGACAATCTCTTGTCGATTCAAGTGCAGGGTCGTTGGAACTCCGAGCGCTATTTCACAGTGGAGAACCGACCCGGGTTGCGCGAAGATTCTTACGCAGTCGTGGATGCGCGGGCTGCGTATCGGTTCATGAGCGACAAGGCTGAGGTGGGTCTGTTCGCAAAAAATCTTTTTGATAAAGAGTACTTTGCATCTGCATACGGTCTTGAAAGTTTTGGTGGCAATGTCTTTCAGCCTGGCAGACCAAGAGTTTACGGAGCTGATTTCTCGTATCGTTTTGACTGACGAAAGCTAAGAGCAAGATTTGCTGGGTACCAATTTGGACGGGGATGCCGGCGAAATGAGCACGTATAAGACGTTTTCTATCAACGGCGAGATGCGAGATGTTCAAGCTCCGGACGATATGCCGTTGCTATGGGTCCTGCGGGACTTGCTGAAGCTTAGAGGGACTAAGTTTGGCTGCGGTAAAGCGCTTTGTGGGGCGTGCACCGTGCATTTGGATGGGGAGCCGGTGCGGGCGTGTGTCTTACCGGTCAGGGAGGCTTTAGGCAAAAGTGTGCGCACGATCGAGGGCCTCGAGAAGGAAGGCTTGCACCCGCTTCAAGAGGCATGGCTCGAGCATCAGGTATCGCAGTGCGGGTACTGCCAGTCAGGTCAGCTGATGGCTGCCGCGGCACTGTTGCAGCGCGAACCGGATCCGACCCCCTCAGAGATTGATGCTGCAATGTCCGGAATTCTTTGTCGATGTGGGACTTACCCCCGTATTCGTGCAGCTATAAAGTCCGCAGCCGCTCGTTTGCGTACAGCCCGGCGGGAGAGCGCGTGAACTCGCCCTCTCAGCTCAGCAGGCGCAGCTTGTTGGCGGGCGGCACCTGCGGCGCAGCCGCCTTGATTCTTGGTTTTCGATTCGCTCGTGCGACTGACGGCACCGCGCGTCGCGCAGCAATTGCCACGACCTTTTCACCCCACGCTTTCTTGAGAATCTCGGCGGATGGCAAGGTCACGACTATCGTCGGGCCCGCTGAAATGGGTCAAGGTGTCTTTACTGCCTTGGCCATGATCGTTGCTGACGAACTTGGGGCCAACTGGTCAGATATGGCTGCAGAAGCATCACCCGCAGCCCCCGCGTATGGTAACCCGTTGTTCGGTGGCCTGCAGGCAACCAATGCCAGCACCAGCATTCCGGTCTTTTATGAGTCGATGCGGCATGCTGCAGCAGCGGCGCGAATGATGCTGATCGCGGTTGCAGCAGATCGATGGGGCGTGTCGGAAAATCTTTGTGCAACTGCTGAAAGTTCGGTTGTTGGGCCAGAGGGGCGGCGTACCAAGTTCTCTGAGCTCGTAAGTGAGGCGGCCGGACGGACCCCGCCTGCGAGAGAGTTTCTGAAACTGAAGGACCCGAAAGACTTTACGATCATTGGCAAGTCCATGCCGCGCCTTGAAGGGCGACAGAAGGTTACGGGACAGCCAATATTTGGCCTCGATGTTGATTTGCCAGGTATGTTGACGGCATCTGTCGCGCGTAAACCCCTACCAAATGCTCGTCTAAAGGTTTTTGACCGTTCCGCCGCGCTAGCTGTTCCGGATGTGGTCGCCGTAATGGAGATTCCATCCGGCGTTGCCGTGCTGGGGCGACACTATTGGGCCGCAAGATCAGGGCGCGACAAGCTGGGGATAGAGTGGGAACTTGGAGAACCGGCGGAGTTGCTGTCTAGCGTGGAGATCGAGGGGCGTTATCGTGAGCTGGCTAGACTCCCCGGCTCGGTCTCGGCCATGCGCGGTGAGGCCGCCGGCGAGCTGGCACAAGCCGGCAGCGTCATCGAACGAGAGTACGTTTTGCCCTACGTCGCGCATGCCCCCATGGAGCCACTCAACTGCACTATCGCGCTGAGCGCTGATGGCTGTGACATATGGCTGGGCACCCAATATCAAAGCCTAGACAAGAAAGTTGCGGCTCAGGCGCTCGGCCTTCCAGCTGACAAGGTCAACGTCCATACCCTTTACCTGGGTGGCAGTTTTGGGCGACGGGGTAGCCCTGACGGGGATGTGGTCAAAGAAACAGCGGAGATTTTGGCGGCCGTTCGTCACTTGCAGGTGCCAATACGGAATGTTTGGACTAGGGAGGATGACATTCGAGGCGGGCTTTATCGGCCGATGGCGCTCAATCGCCTTAGGGTTACGCTGTGTGAGGATGGTTACCCGAAGGCGTGGGCGCACACTATTGTCGCTCGGTCACCGTGTATTCACAGTGAGTTCTCTTTCCTGGTCGCCAATGGGGTCGATGAGACCAATGTCGCCGGTGCTAAGGATATGCCTTATGCGGTGCCCCATTTCAGCCTCGACTTGCACGCTCCAGAGTACGGGGCATCAGTTCAATGGTTACGCGCAGTCGGAAACAGCAATACCTGTTTTGCCGTTGAGAGTCTAATAGACGAACTTGCTCATTCTACGCGACGTGATCCCGTCGCCTATCGGCGACATTTGCTGGGAGACAATCAAAAAAACACCCGCCTTCGCCATGTGCTTGATCTTGCAGTTGCTAAAGCGGGCTGGGGCAGAGCCCTGCCTCAGGGCCGTGCACTGGGTGTGGCCCTTCAGGATTACTGGGGCACCAAGGCCGCTCAAGTCGCGGAAGTTGAGATCATCGGCGACAGCGTGCGCGTGCTCCGCATCACCTGCGCGATCGATTGCGGACGAGTTATCAATCCCGATGGGGTTAAAGCTCAGGTGGAGAGCGCAATTGTGTTTGGATTGTCCGCGGCCCTCTACGGTGAGATCGAATTGGAGAAGGGCATTGCGAAGCAGTCCAATTTCGACGACTACCCCTTGCTGCGGATGGCGGCAAGTCCGGAGATAGATGTGGTCATGGTTGCCAGTGCTGAGCCACCATCCGGTATCGGTGAAGCTGCGGTGCCTCATGTTGCGCCGGCGGTTTTCAACGCGATTTTCGCAGCCACTGGGCGGCGAATTCGCCGTTTACCATTGGTCCGCAGTGGTCTGCAGGCCTGATACCTTTTATAAACTCCGAGGGCAATTGCGATGCCACAAACTCCCGGTCGACTTGTTGAAAGTAAAACCATTCAGCCGCACCACTTTGGCTTTGGTACTTTGCGGGCGGGGCAGACTCTGCGGATAGTCGACGTGGACGATGGCGAAGCAGAGATACATGACCGAGGAGATCGTCCATAAGCCGCGGTCGATCGTACGTCCGTCAATTGTCGTTTAAACGACAAATGCCAAACTCAGAACATCAAACAGTCACGTCAAAACTGAATTCTTACTCTCGCGTATCTTTCTTTGATCTTTGACTAAGCTTTCTGTGCGGAAGTGTTCTCTC
>Ga0194116_10003583_pt1 | contig 18559 bp, 13 predicted proteins | sample TA2MahsurfametaG_4_FD_148617 | JGI IMG/M metagenome (GOLD analysis project Ga0194116, IMG submission 148617) | Freshwater microbial communities from Lake Tanganyika, Tanzania - TA2015008 Mahale S9 surface | ecosystem: Environmental > Aquatic > Freshwater > Lake | place: Tanzania: Lake...
AATCCCCAATCCCCAATATATATTTAACGAAATATTTTACTAAAAACTATAAAACTTTCTAAAAATTAAATATTTCAAATTTTAAAGCATCTTACTTTTTAATTAATAAACAATTAAGTAAAAATACAAAATTTAATCAAATTGAAATAAAATTAAAAGTTATTAAATTTTTGAATTATTTTTAAAAACTCTAAAAATTTTTTGGATTAAAAATTGTTAATAGCAATGAAAAATTATAAAATTTTTCGAAATTTTGTTTAATTCTAAAAGCTTTTTATAAATAAAATGGGAAATAAATGCTCATGCTTATTTAAGGAAAATGATTTTTCTGTCTTTTTAAAACAAAGTAAAGAGTTCTCAAGTAAGAACGAATATTCTTAAAAATTTTTATAATTAGGAAACAAAAATTTCCATGAAAATAAAGAAAAAGAATTTTATGAAAATTCGAATTTTGATGTTTTTGAATTTGAAAAAAGCAAAAATTCTCGTAATTTTACTTTTGAAGAAAACGTTCATAAATCAAAAATTGAAGAAGACTCCAATTTTGTTTCGCCTGAGGCAAAAACTTACAAAAGCACAAATATTGATAGTAAGATTCTCAGTAATATAAAGAATTCTAATTTTTTTAATGATTTTCTGGAATCAAAAAATAATGAAAAAATTACAATTAAGACTAATGATAAAAGTTTTTCCTTTAGTCCAAGTAATAAAATTGATGGATTCAATTCTAAATTTTTAGATGAAATAACCAGAGTTAAAAATAAAAATAATACAATTAATGAAAATATTAAAATTCAAAACATAAATAAAAAGCTCATATTTAAGCTAGTTGCAATAATTAAAGGTTGGTTTTATAGAATCAAATATAAGAAGAAAATAAAATTTAATCTGATTGATGAGCACAATAAATTCAATGATATTTATCAGAAAAAATATATTAAAACTATACAAAAATACTTATACATAGAAAAATTTTATAATATTTCATATATTAACGATGGATGGAAAAAATATAATTTAGTAAAAGAATATTCAAAACATCTCTTAAATGATGAGTATTTCAAAAAATGCTATTATTCGAAATTTCTAGTAGGGTATACTAAAGATAAAAAGGAATATATCTATAGTGGATTTTTAAATATAAATAATCAAAAACATGGGAAGGGAGTTCTTATAACTAAAGAAGCTAAATATGAAGGGATTTGGTTAAACAATGAATTATTTGGATGGAGTATGATTACATATTTAAACGGAAATATCTTCGAAGGTAAACGCTTAATTTATTTTAATTCACAATTATACTAATCTTTAACAATTTCATATATTTATCAAATTAAAATAAATTTATATGCCTAATCTCATTGTTTAGATTTTAATCGTTTAGTTTGATTATTTGGTTAATTATATTAAAAAAATTCTGTAATCAATGATAAATTAAATTACAATTTTTTCACTCTGAAAATTTACAATTGGAATTATTTAAAATTTAAAGGTTTTCATAATAACAATGTTCTAAATGGAAGAGTAATTATAAATGGAGAGGATGGAAAATATTATTTCTTTGGTGAATTTAAAAATGGAGAAAAAAATGGAATAGGAAAAGAAACAACTTCTGATTTTATATTCAACGGGAATTTCACGAATAATATGAAAAATGGAAAAGGAAAACTTATATTCAAAGGTACTAATGATATCTATGAAGGCGATTTCATAGACAATCAAATGACAGGCAATGGTTATTATATATGGCGTAATAAAGATAGCTACAAAGGGACTTTCATAAATGGATCAATGGATGGTAAAGGAATATATATTTGGAATAACGGAAGAATTTATGAAGGGGATTATAAAAATGGTATTAAAGAGGGATATGGAGTTTTAAAGAACGAAAATGGTATCATCTATGAAGGAGAGTTTAAAAATGGAGTTCCATTTGGAGATGGATTTGTTTATAAAAACGGTGTAAAGACTAAGGTTTTAATGGAAAATGGCAAAATTTCAAAAACAAATTAATTAATAGACTAAAATCAATTGAAGAAATTTAAAAATAAAACATTATTAAAATTCAGAAATAATTTCACTGATGAAGAATTTTCTAAATTTATAAAAAGATTAAATTATTGTTCAAATATAGAGTTACTGCCAAACTGCAAATAATTCCAGCCTATATCATAAAGATTGCTATTTTTGAGTTTTATTAATATAAATAAAATTTAATTGTATTGAGTGTTTTTAGTTTAAAATTATGGATTAATTAAATTTTAATTATAAATTATCCGAATAATAATTTTTAAAATGAAGAATCTAAACTCAAATTAAATATAATTAATATTATTGTTTAATTTATTAATTGCTAAATAAAATTAATTTCCATATTTTTTTTAGTTAATTTAATTTAATTAATAAAAAAATTACTTATATATTTGAATTATGATCTTTGTTTCTGTATATTTTTTATAATATTTTCTTTTTTCTGTACAAATTTTATAGTTTCATGACCTTACTAGAATGATCTTCTCTAATTAAGAGTATTTTATTATCTCCTTTTGGCATCATTTGAAACTTTACAGTGTCTATTTTTTGTTTCTCATCGTAATGCTGTGGCAGTGCTTCAAGGTTTTGTATTTGATAATATCCGTTTTTGGAAGAAAAGAAATTACTAAGGAAATTCGTAAGTCCAATCTTTAAAAATTATAATTTAAAAATAAATAATACATAAAGAAATAATTTTAAAGTAAAATTGGAAAATCAAACATTTTTATTGAGAATTTATTACCTTCCAAAATTTCACATTCAATTCAGTAGATGAATAACTAACTATAATATTACCAGTATTATCGAATATTAAAGCTGAAATTTCACTTTGATGTGCATTAAGATTTTTCCAAAAACTTCCAGTAGATAAATCATAGATATAAATTTTGCCATCATTTGCGCCAACTGCAAGTTTCTGTTTAAAGAAAAAATATTTTTTAGTTGATTTAAGAAAATTTATATAAATTCAATTAAATTTAAAAAAAATTAATTACTTGACTTTGAGGATCAATAGCAATCATGGGATAATAAGAAATTAAATTTGCCAAAATTTTCTTTGAATATTCTAAACAAACATTTTTCATTTCTTTGTTTTGAGGGGAGATGTTTGTTACAATTAAGTTAACTATCAAAGGTAAATATTGAACATATTTTGCGTTTTTTTCTCTTAATAAAAGCCATAAAATTTCAAGTAAATGACTGTAATAATTATATTCATAATTCTTCTTTTTGAATTCTTCTCCGATCAAATATATTATTGTATTAACTTTAGTTTTCGCGAAGTATTTGATTTGCTTTGCAAGCATTATTTTCAAAAAGTTAAATTTTGAATCAGATTTTATTATAGTGCAGATATCTAAATCATATTTTTTAAATAAGCCGTCTAAATCTATAGGAACTTTAATAAAAGTATAAAGATCTATTAAAAACTTAGCATAATTAAACATATTTTCTTTATAAATGATCTCTAAATTTCCTACAGATTTTGATAAAATTTCCACAATTATTTTAGAGTACTTAGATTTGGTTTCTTCGCATCTTAAAAATTTGAAAATCAATAAAATCAATAATTGCGTTGCCTTCAAAATATCTTCTTTATTTAATTGATCAGGAAAACAAGAATCATAAGTAATTATTAGATTAATAAGAAATAAATCATATTGATCTAATAAATTCAATTTTTTGGAGTCTATGTTTTTTTCTTTATTTAATTTATAAAATTGCGCAGATGATTCTTGCTCATCTTTAAATAGAAATTTATGTTTGTGTGTTAAGTAACATAAAATTTCAGATAATTTACTTGAAATATTTTTATTATGCTTATCGCATAAGAAGTCAAATAAAATTAAATCCTTATTAGATAGATTTACATCATCAAATTCTTCACAATAAAATTTGAATATACTGAAAAAGTTCGTAAACTTTATGAATTTTTTCTGCATTAGATTTCTTGTTAAATTTTTTTCAGAAATAATTAACTTAGAAATAAGAGTAGATTCCTGAAAGCCTAATATAGAAACCAAACACGAGTAAAAACATAAGTTCATCAAATGCGAAATATGAGAAGAAATCTTAAAATTTTTTAAATTTACTAAATAACCTTTTTGATACGAGATAAGGTACTTCTTATCGAAATACTTATCATCTTTGAAAACTCTTTTTTTATCTTCATTACTTTGAATATACTCTTTAAAAAATTCAAAATGTTCGTTTAAGTATCCGTCTGTCTCGAATTCTTGGTTCAATTGAATTGTTAGGGAATTATTTTCTCCTTTTAAAATAAAGCTAAAGTCGAAGATCGGCTGAAAAATCTTAAGGAAATTCAATATATTCGAATCCTGATCCACTGAAAGATTCCAAATTCGAAATAAAGAAATATAATTAAGATAATTTATTTTCTGTGAAATAATCTGTTGTGCATTTTTACATTTTTCCACTTTTCTATCTATATATTGCACAAATTCATCGATATAAAAATCCAGACATTCTAGGCTTTGGTTTCCAACTAATAAAAGCATTGAGTCAACACCTTGAATTTTGAGATTACTTTTTTCATTCAATTTTGTGAATTTATTTGGATTATTTATTAAGTTGAAAATCTCAATTTTTTTAACTTTCTCAAAATTAGAATTATTTAAATAAATGTGGTTACCAAAGATATTTTTACTTTCACTTGAATCTTTGCAGATATTATTATCGACATTTTGATAATTATCTCTTTTGAATAAGGGAGGGATATTTATTAGATTTACAATATCATACACTCGATCAAGAATGAGTCCTTCCACTTTTTTTAAGATATAAGCTTCGAATTTATTTTGGGATAAATTTAAGGCTAATTTTTTACTACTGAAAAGATTAAAAATGTACTTCTGCAAAAAAATGGCTTTTTCTTCTTCGATTTGCAGTTTCCCTAAAATAAATTCCATTCGAATTTCCTCGTTAGGTCTTTTATTATGAGCCATATTTTCGTATGCGATTCCATAAGATCCAGGAGCCAATTTTCCCATATTATAAATGTTTTTATTAGACAAGCTTTTTTTTGAATTTTCATCACAATATTTTTTGAATTCTTCAAAATCAAAAACAGTATTGAAAATTTCGTTTATGTAATTTTCAATGTGATCTTTATTATTATTTATGCCTCCAGTTGGATTCATGTAACTGTTATTTGAATTTTGAGATTGATTATTATTTGAGTAGAAGTTTGGATCAGAAAACAAACACTTTAATTTTTCTTCTACCCTTAATAGTTTAAATATCATCTCAGGATCTATGACATCTCGGTCTCCCATTTTATTTGTGTAGTTGCATGTTTTCAATGTGCCATCGCCTAAATAAAACATCAGAATATTTTGATTATATTTGAGGTATACACCTTTTATTTCTCTTTTATTATAATTTATATTAAAATTATAAACTATTTTCATTAGTTCTAAATTAATTACTAATGCTGAATTATCTTCAAGTATAATTGAATAAAATTTTTGCTTTTCTTGGTTATTCGCGTCCAAATCAACAAAATTAACAGGCAGAATTTTCTTCAATTTGTAATAATTTTTTATAGTTAAAATAGGAAGTAAATTTATGAATTTTAAATCTTCAGTCTTTTTATTATGGGCACATTCATCTTCATGTATATCTAAAATTTTATCTATGGTTATATGGGCTTTATTGTCTTCGTTTTTAAAGGACTTTCGTCTGCTAAAGAATCCATTAAAATTATAATTATTCATAGATCTCATGAAATTAGAAGTTAAATCTTTATTTCCATCTTGAAATTTTTCACCTTTATTCAAAATAGAATTTAATTTATGATCTTTTGCAGATTCTTTCATGAAAGGCATAGATTTTCCTGAATCCAGAGAAATAAATGTTTTTGAATGGTTTATTAAGCGATTAATTTTTGGAATTTCGTGTTCTTTGCTTTCTGTTGAATTCAAATTTACGTTTGCTATTAATAAATTTAAATTATATAAAAAAATCATATATGTCTTTATGTCTTTTAAAAATTTCAATTTATCTTAAAATTTTCAAAAATTATGTTGACTGTAATAAATATTGATTGTTTCAATTTTTATAGAAAATATTAAAATTTTACTTTGAGAATCTCTTTTTTTTTTTGTTATAGAATCTCTGAAGCTTTCAGTTTTATATCTTTCAATAGCTCTTTCAATTGTGCTCTTACAGATATCGGTTATTGAAATAACCCCATCTTCGCTTGCAGAAATTAGATACTTTTGGTCAAAAATCATTAAAAAGTTTATTTTCGCATTATGATAATTTAGTAAAAAAATTGGATTAATTTTTAAACTTTCATCGAAGAAAATATCCAAAATTGCAATTTTTCCAATATTAGTACCAAAAATATAATACACTGAAATATTGTCAGGATCTGATAAAATTGTACTTGCAGTCACTTGAAAAGTTTTCTTATTCTTATCTTTTTGTTTATTTACTAAATCTCTATTTAATTTACTTTTATCCGATTCAGATAAGCAATTACTGTTTTTTTGTTGTTGTTTTTTTATATTATCATTTTTAGGAAGGATTTTCATTTCTAAATCAGGCGAATTTTGGCTTTTCATAATTATAGAGTTGATATAGTATTGATATTTATTTTTGAAATTGTCTTTGAAATAATTACTAAAATGCAAAGGATTGTTTTTTTTATTAAAAAGGTTATTTAGCTCTATAGTGCTATCGACGTATTTTTCTTCTTTATTATAATTTAAGTTGTCAAAATCAAAAATAAAAACAAATTCCTCTAAATGCCCAATAAGAAGGTTTTTAAGCATTAAAAATTTCATATTAATATATTCATCTTCTACCATAAGATAAAATTTAGTTAGTTTATCAAGTTGGTTGATCATACTATTAAATTTGTAAATAACCAAGCTTAAATCCTTAAAAATAACAAATAGTAATGTATCATTTATTTTTATGTCTTTTTCAACTATGTCTTTTTTAGCAATGTATTTATTCATAAAAACAACTGAAAATTTTGATTCAAGAGGAAGGCTAGAAGCTACGTTAATTTCTTCAAATTGATTATAAAAGGAAATGTTTATAGTATTATTGTTTTGTGTGTGGAAAATGTAATTTCCGTTATCAAAAGTGATAAAATGCGAATCTGAAAAATCATTATTAAAGCTATACAAATTATAAATATTATTATTATTTAAAATATTATTTGTTGTGACTTCGCTTTTAGGTAAAATAATTGGAGAAGCGCCTTCAGCTTCGAAAAGGGATTGAATTAGAAAGTTTGACTTTTGAATAGAAAGGAAAAATTTATCATATTGAAAATTAATTTCTATATCCTTTTCAGAATGGGAAAAATTAAAACTTTCTCTTTTTTGAAGATAAGAATTTCCAATTGATCCTAAGTTAACATCTGATGATTTTGAATTATTATTATTTGTTTCAGTTGCTTCTGTAGAATTTTTTCTGATAGATTTTAAACTTTCATAATCCTGCAGGTTTTTGATGCTAGCAAAAATATTGTTTACAGTGTTTTTTGATTCAGTGGACTCTTGTATCGATTGTTTTCTGCTGAATAGATTATTAATTTCTTTTTCTTTAAATTGGAATAAATATGTTATGTTTTTTTCTGAATATAGGAAATATTTGTTTTCTTTTATATGATAAACTTGCATTAAAGAGAAATCTAGCTTTTGTTGTTGAATTATTAGATGTGTAATGGAATCGAAGATTATTATATGTTCTTTGACTTTTAAAAATTTTATAATACTTTGTTAATTAAATGCAAAAAATTATTGATATATGAGTAAAATTAAAAACCATTCACTATTGATAAAAAAGTTAAAAATTTATTTTAGCTTACAAAAAAAAACGATAAAACGTTTGTCGATCATGCTCAGATAAATTAAAGGCCTTTTATCGTGTAAGATTTTGGATAGGTTTACTTGGGAGATACACAATCCATCTTTTAAATTCCAAAAATTTAAATTAAATTTTTCAGAAATTGTTATTATCACTTTTTTTCCTATTTTCTATTAATTTTAATAACATTTTAAATCTAATATAAAAAACATTTTTATCTGTAGGTTATTCAAGTAGAATATTAGCAACAAAAAAAAGTATTTATTACTATTAAATTCGGAAGCAAATTAACAATAAAAACATCAAGTATTTTATCTCTAACTTGACCATTAGTAAGTAAAATATAATTTTTTATCAATTCATCTGACTCTCTTTTGAAAACAATTAATTCTTCATTCGTGGAATTAACAAATAAATAATCATCTATATTTTTAATCCATTCTACTTTAAAATTAAAATTTGAATTTGCAATAAATAAACCAAAAGAATTATTGCTATTAGTATTATTTGTCATTTTTTTCTATAAAAATAAATATAATAAATTATTAAATTACATTTTTTCTGAAATATTTTCTTAATTCTCAATAAAATAATAATTTAATCATTTAAAAATCGAATTAATTTATAGACATTGAATATTAAGATTTTTTCTAGTATATCTAAATTGAACACTTTTTAGTTATTAAATTAATTTTAAGTGTTTTTCGAATTCTTGATTTTAATAATAAATTTTGATTTATACTAAAGTTCATGAGATAATAATTTTATTTTGTAATTAATAATAATTTAATAATCAATTTTAAGAATTTTTATTTATTATTAACCCATTATATATAAGTTATTTATTATACAAAATGCAATTTTTTTCTTTGGATTATTAAACTCTATAACTCATAAACGCAAAATTAATTATAAATTTCTTTTTTAAGGATGAGGTTTCATGATTAATATTCTATTGAGAATTTTGAATTTTTTTTAATTTGTTATGAAATTCTCTACTACATTAAATCTAGCATTCTTAACTTTGCAAATTTGAAATTCTCTTTCGTTGCATATTTTTTCTTTATTGCAATTAGTTGGGTTTGTTCAATATGTTCAACAATAAAGCAGATATCCTTAACACATTCTTTAAATACGCTTAAATCACTTTGCGACAAATTTAAAAAATCTTTCAATTTTTCTTTTCTTTCATCCTTTCTAATTAAATAACACAAAGAACAAGCAATTAAACTTGAATTATACTTTGTATATCTATAATCAATTAAAAATAATTCAGACAAATATTTCCCAAGAACAATTTCTTTATCACTGAAATTAAAAATAATACATAAAATTTCATAAAATCTATTTATCGAAGGGAAACAGATTTCAAATTTAAGAATTTTCAACATTTCAGACTCCATTTTTAATATTTCGTCCGAGTCATAAGACTTTTCAGAGATATAAACAAAATCTCGTAATTCTGGTGAGTAGATCTCCTCATACTTACAAGCAATAAGCATAGCAGATATACCAATCAATTGTAGCCGCTCTTTAGGAACATCCGATTTACCTGCTAAAAATCTATCAATTAGATTTACTGTTAAATATAATGTCTCAGGCAAGAGCTTGAATTTATAATGGACTTCTATTATCCAATCAATCAATATAGCACGCATATTTTCATTAACATTTATTTGCTTTTTCATGTAGCCAAATTGCCTTATTGCTTCACGCTCTTCTTTCAGTAAGTTTTCGAATATATCTTGTAGTAATTCGTATGGAGTTTGCTTCAACTCTTCAGGTTTTATGTTATTTTTCAAAACGAAAGATTGATAATTATTTACTTGATAAAAATTCTGATCTAAATTAATACATAAATGATAATTTAAACTGTTTTTATTATTTTGGTTTTTTTCATTCAATAATTTTTCTTTTTCTTCACTTTTATCTTTAAAATTAAGGTTATCGCAATTTGGGTATTTTTCATTTTCTAAGCTATCTTTCCTAGGTACTGAAGATAGATTATATCTTTTGTTATTTGATGAACATTCCTCATTATTTGATAAAGGTATCTCTTTAATTTGATTTAGATTAATAAAAGTATTTAAAGTATTTTTATTATTATTTGGTTCATTCATATTATTGGTTAATAAGTTATTTTGTAAGATTCTTTCATTTTTGGAATTATTTATGTTGCTAGAAACTTTATTTTGTGAGCTTTCTTTATTTATGTTATTGGAATTTAATGAGATATTATTATTATTTTTTGCTGATCTGAAAGTATTTGAATTACTTCCTTGTTGAATAGGAATAGAGTTATTTGCCAAATTAAGATTATTTGTATTAATATTTTTAGTTGATTGGATTTTTTCTATTATCATCTTATCATTTAATAATGAATTATTATAAATTCCAATGTTTTCTTCAATATTGTTACTTTTTAAAACATTGTTATAATTGATTGGATTATTTTCTCTATTAGTATAGTTTCTATTTGTATATTGATTTAATTCTGAAAAATTAGAAGATGAAATTAAATGAATAGAAGAAATGTTTGAATTTGATGTTATTTTACCAATTTTGTCCTTGGATTGATTTAAAGCCAATTTATTTAAGTTTGAATTTATAGCTTTATTAGCAAAGTTTACATTAGCATGATTCCACTGATTTTCTTGATATTTATTATAGTTTTCATTTATATTATTTCTATAGTCTTTATTGGATAAATCATTGTTTTCTGAATTTAAATTAGTATTTGTCAGTAGGTTATTATTAATAATATTTGAGCTCTTTATTTTGAATAAATTATTTTTATTTTCTGCTGTTGGAATGTTTTGTTCAGTAAAGTTATTAATATATTTTTGAGTAATTTCATAATCTTTTGTTAACTCATTATTTAAATTATTATTTGAATTATTTTGATAAGAATTATTTAATTGAAGATATAATTCAGAGTCGTTTGTTTGCACATCAATTTTAGTTTTAACGAAGTTATTTTGGCCAAGAAAATTTTTATTAATTACTTTCTGTCTAATTGCTCTCTCCATATCATGCTGGTATCTAAATGTTTCTGGATTCTCAAAAATATTTTTATCAGATATTAAGTTGTTTTTAATGGTTAGTGGATTATCATTATCTATTAATCCATTTTTGAAATTTTTAAGATTTGAATGATCTTGAGATTTTTTCAATTCAACTTTTTCATTGTTTTCATTCAAATCTTTTCCAAGTGTAAAATCCTTTAGATCTCTTTCAGAAATTAGCCCATCATTTTTAGAATAACCAACAATTTCTTTCAAAGCTTGTAAATTTATATTGCTGTTAAAATCGTAATTGGCATTTTCATTATTTTTATCTTTTTGAGAAATATTACTTAAACTATTAATTGTACCTAAGAAGTCTTCATTTGAATTTTTCTTATTTGTCATTCCAATCGAAGTTATAGTTGCTGTATTGTTTTGAGAACTGCATCTTATAGTATCTGACTGTTCGACAATAACTTCAAGCTGATTGTTATTGTTATTCAAATGATTATAAAAAGTATTAATATTTTGATTAGCATTATTAGTATTGGAAACATAATTTTTATTTTGATTGATATTTTTGCAATTCGGATTATATAAATCATTTTTATTATTATAATTATTAATATTTAAAATGCAAGTTTGTGTTTCTTCAGTGTTAATATTCCTCGCATTATTTAAAATATTGTAATAATCAGAGCTTTCATTAGTAAAAGTTCTATGGTCATTTTTTTCTTCTCTATAACTTATTGTTGAAAATTCTTTACATTTCTCCTTCAGTTTTGTTTTTTGAGTTTTAATGATATTTTCACTTAGGTCAGATTTAAAATTTATAATTTCTTTTTTTGGAAGACGAATATCTTTCTTATTTATTTTAAGCTTTTCTAGTATTTTATCTAAATTTGAAAAGTCTTTTAAAGGCTTTTTCAAGAAATTATTAGATATCGAAGAATTTTTTAAAAGTTTATTAGAATCGTGTTGCTTCTTGCAAACATTCGAGTTGTTATTTATTTTATTATCTTTGGAATTCGCTTTCTAATGTTAAGATGAAATTAAATAAATATATAATTTAATAAAATACTTCTCTAGAACAATTTTTTTTATCAGGATATTTTAACATTGAGGCTAACGGTGCTGCACTAATGCTGCTCATTTTTTTATTTATTTATTTGGATTGAAAAATTAAAAAAAAAATTTTTATTAAAATTAAAAAAAAAATTTCATTTCGTTAAAGATATTTTTCAAATCTTATATCTATAAAACATTAGAGAAAGATTCTTATTGATTTTAATAATTTTTCTTAACATAAATTACTTTTTGAATAAGAAAATAATTTAATATTAGATTATTTAATTTATTTTCACAATTAATATATTTACAATAAAAAAAATTTTCTTTTGAATATTTAATTTCTTTATATAATAGAAATAATAATTGAAATAGAATAGTGAATATTTTCAGATAGTTTACTTGGATTTATTTTGGAATAATCCCATTAATTTCATTCGATATTAGAAATGATTTGAAATCATTAAAAATCAAACTCATCTTTGTCTGGGAAATTATTTCCATTGATGTTGTTTATTGGATTATTGATATTAAAATTATTTGAATCATTAAAATCATTGAAATTTGCTTCGAAATTGTTGGCATTATTATTTAAATTTACAGCCTGGCTATTATTAAATCCTGAATTAAAATTATCATTATTATTATTGATATTAGCATAGGCTCCATTATTATTCATGCTATTTATTGAATCTCGATTCAGTTGATGGAACTCCGGGTAATTATTTGAGCTTTCTCCTTCTAAAGGTTTAATTTCGCTAATATTCAAATGCATATTATTATCAAATTCACCACCAAAGCCCTCATTAATGTTTATTGAATTATTTATATTGAATCCAGTTTTCACATTTATATTTGAAGGAATATTTATTGATTTATAAGGATCAAAATCATTGTTTTGAGTAATGTTTTCTATATTATCAAATTTATTATTAACATTGTTTTGCAGTATTGCTTGATTTGGGACCGATGAAAGAGTTGATGAACTTACTCCACGAATCTGATTATCTGAATTATTAAAAATCAAATTGGGACTATTAAGACTTAATGCGCTCTCGTTTGGAAGATTAATTGATGAGTTGTTATTTATATTAATAGCATTATAAGGATTAATTATATTCGGATTCAAAATGCTTTTAAATCTGTTCGCTGCTGGATTAGGCATTTGACTTCCAGGAACATAAGCTATAGAATTAGCCAGTTGATTTTTGTTGAAAGCAAAACTTTGGAATCCTTATTAAAATATTTAAATTGAACTGATATTTATGATAGTAATAAATAATTACCTATTTAAAAGACAAAATTATAAAAAATTAATACTATATCTATATTAATCAAATAAGCAAGAATTTAATAAGTTAAATAAAAAGATTTAAAAAAGCCTTTATAATTTTATCTATTTTACTGTTTGTTCCTGAATTTTTATTGATATCTAATTTCTTATCTTTTTCCTGTTTATTTATTTTCATTCTTATTTTCTTTTTATTATCAGCGAGAATTGGCAAGGGGCTTTTATAATTTTCCCTAATAAATTTTTGCGGGAGTTCCTCTTTCCAAATTCTAATTTCAGTTACTTCTCCATCGAAATTTCCATTTCCAAAAATTAAATCTCCTTTGATACCGATATCTTCCGAAAGATTTATAGTAAAATTTAATATGGGTTCGCAATTTAAATAAAGAATAATTTTTCCTGTTTTTTTTTTATAAACTATCGCAAGATGAATCCAAGTATCAAAGCTTATATTATACTCCGCTATTTTATTATAAGTAATTAATTTATTTAAGTATTTTAAACTGAAGTTGTTATTTTGTAATTCAAGACAAAGACTATCTTTTAGTAAAATGGTATTATCAATCGAATTAATCTTCGTCCAGAATTCAATTGTGAATTTTTTTGACATGTGAATAAAATTTTTGTTGTTTTTAATTTTCATAGAAGTATTGAATTTTTCTATATATAAATAATTTTAAAAAGTTATAGCTTGATTTTATTTTTTATTTAAGGAGATAAAGATAATTTAATTAATTTTAAAAGGGGTTTTCAAGTCATTAACATTTAAAATTGATAATTCTTTTAGTAATAAGAGAAAAATTACTGGAAAATTTAATCGAGTGAGAGCCAGGGCTTTTTCTTCCCCATTTATCTTCGTATTCCAGTGGCTCGAATTCTTCAAGAACATTAGACCATAAAACTCTATCTTCTGAATTTCCATTTCCATACTCGTCATTTTCGACTATAGGATTTGAGGAGAGCATCATTGAATTATATGATATGGTTGCTTCATTTCCGTTATCTGATATGTCCTCTATTATAGTTCCGCTTCCTTTATCGCAATGATAATAAGCAGTTAAGTATATAATTTCGCTTATTTCTTCTAAGTTTTCATCAATTGAATTTTCCTCTTCTTCGTTGAGATTGTCAGATTTAATTTCAGATAAAGGAACGGAAAAATCTGTAAAATCATTTCTAAAGATTTGAGATAGAATTTATTTTTTTAAAAGAATAATTTAAAAAATGTAATGTCAAATTAACATTTTTGTTATAAATAAATAACATTAGAGACATTTAAAATTGATTTATTATTGCCATTTGTTTTTTAAAATGATTTTACCTTTTTTTTCCTTGTACATTAGTTGTATTCTCATAAACTGTATTTTTATATCCGTAATATTGATCAATTTTCTGGATTACTAATCTACAGATATTGGATAACTCCATTTTTAGTGATTCACTATTAACAGTTTCTACAAACTGATCAAAAGCAATTTCACCAAATGATAAAATTTTTTTATTAATATTATTAATATTAGAATTTTTCTTTGCAATTTTCAAAGGTGCTTCCTTTATAGATTTAATTTGATATTTCTCTTGATTAGCTCCTACAATAAAATGTTCTCCTTCAAAAGTATCGAATATTTTTGAATATTTCTTTTTCTTGTTACTTGATTTATTTTCATTTTTAGACTCATTAACGAAAAAAATATTAGTAGAGAATATTGAGTCTGAATAAGATAAAGAATTTTTAATCTGTAGCCAATTGCTTAGCTTATCATATTCTTCACTATTCAGAGTTAATAAAGCTAAATTAATAATTTTCTGATAATCTCCTATTATCTCAAGAATCTTCATTGCGGTATCGAATTGTCCATAGTTGATTAAAATAGTGCATTCGTTAGCCAGAATATTTTTCACTTTTTCCATAGAATTGTCATAATTCATTCTCCAAATAATTTCATCCAAATCCATCTAGGATATATTAATTGAATATTATTTCATTTAAAATTAAAATTTGTCTTAAATGTATAACATTTATAAGTAAATAATTATTGTTTTTTTAATTATAATGTTTAAGAGTTTATTATATTTCTGCATTTAATAAATTCTTTAATAAATACATCGTTTTTTAGATTTTTATTGTTGAATAGAGTATCCAAAATGCAGTCAAATTTCAACAGATCATTAAGTAAAGAAACTTTTGTTTTAATGTTTTGATAAGAAGATTTATTATCATTAATTAAAAGCCAAGCGACTTCTTTCAAATCTTTTTTAAGAAGCTTATCAATCAAATTTTGAGAAAATTGATTTGTATATAAATTAGTAACAGCTTCCTTTACTAAATTGTAATCTATATTATTTTTGTTTAGATAACCAAGCAATATAGGTTCCAAAGGATTAATCATTGGAGTTGTAATCTAATTTAATAAATTAAAAGATATTTATATTTAACTCTCAAATAAAGAAATTTTATTGTATTTTTTAACCTTAATTTTATTATTAAAAAAATATTTTAAAAATATTTTAGAAATATTTACAGATATATTGTTTATGTCTTTTGAATTTATTAGCTTGGCAGCAAGTACATATCGGTCAGATAAAATAGCTGCAATAATCGAATTTGGCTGATCTGTTGAAAAAATCCTTTGATTTAAATTTTCTTCCTTGTTAAAATAAAGAATATTATTTCCTCTGTTATAAAACAAAGTATCCCCGATAAAAAATAGGCTCGAAATAATATTAGGATTTTCAAGTAAATTAAACTTCAAAGAGTATAAAATTTTTAAATTTTCATCCGTGATAATTATTTTCTCTATCATACTTATTGCACAGATATATCTTTGTAAATCAAGTTTCTTAAATCAATTAAATAAAATCCTTAAATGATTTTTTTCTTATTAAATAAACTCATAGATAATAAGTTTTATAAATAGAAATTTTTACCTTCCAAACTACATCAACTTCTCTCTCTGAATAATCCAGTCTAAGTAAAGTAATGTCACTACTTTTGAAATCGAGTTTATCATTATTATTCTTATAATTAGCAGAATATTTGAGCTCATTTAAAATATTCCTATACAATACAGTATAACCATTATTAAAGGGAGTTGAATAAACTCTGAGAATAGTTCCTTCAATTTGTTTTTTATCAATTGTGTTTGAATCAAGAGTGAAAATATCAGCGACTTGTTTTTGCTTATTAAGCATAAATACATGGTTTATTTTTTGATGTTTGTTTGTTTCATGAATATTACTATCCAAAATAACAAAATCAATTACATCTTCAAATTTTTTTGTGAATTTAACTGTCTCGGTTTGAATATCATATATTACTAACAATACACTTTTTTGATAATTTTCATTTTCAATAAGAATTAGAAATAAATAATTGATTGGTATTTCATTAGGATCGTTTTCATTTTGACAGAGTACCCTAACTTCGAATTTTAGAGGAAATATTGATTTAAGATTGAATTTACTGGAGTAATTTAAAAGCTTTTTATTTTGTCCAGTCATAATATCATAGCATAAAATGAAAAAGTTATCAATTGAGAATATTCTCCTTTCGAAAACCAAATTGTTTGCATTTGTTACAGGGATGTAATCTTCGTATTCTTTAAAGCAAATTTGAGATGATAAAGCAAAGTTAATTTTTGGAAAAACGTTATCATAAATAAAGAAAAATTTTGCATTAAAATTCAAGAACATTAAATAATCATCTGTTTTTTCATTTGTAGATTTTATTTTGTCCATTCGTATTACAGGCCATTTTACACTTATTATGTTACTGAAATTTGATACGCTAATGAAGTTTGAAGTTATTAAATTATATTTACTCAAGGAATATGGAATTGCATTAAAAATTGAATTTTCGCAAAGGCGATTCAACGTATGAATTTTAGTTCCTATGTTTTATTGATTAGATTAAAAAATAAATTCAAAAAGGTTTCAAAAAGCTTTAATATAGAATATATACCATTTTCATCTTTGGTTATAACATTTAAAATATGAAATTTTCCTTCTTTTGTTATGCATATAAATCTATTCATATTATCATATTGTCTGCTTTTAATTAATTTGATTGAATATATAACTCCCATCGGAGAGTATTTTTCTTTCGCTAGTAGAATCCTTTTACCTTTTATTGCTTGCATAGAGTCCCATAAATACAGCCATCCATTTTCATTTCCAGAAAGTAAATATGTTCCAGTACTATTAAAATCCATAGTTACCACTGAATTTATTCCGCTTTTCTTTATTAGTTCAGCTTGATTTTTTTGGGGTTTACTATCTTTTCCAAGTGGAATATCAACTAATCCTGTTTTTATTTCAACAATTTCATTCTCGTTTGAGTAATTGAAAATTCTAATAATAGAATCACTACAGCCTGCAAATATGAATTTTTCACATGGATGACAAACTAAATCAAAAACTGTTTCTTTTTCAGGAATAACGAGTTTATTATAAGTAATATTGTTTTTAACATTATCGAAATTAATATTATAAATATTTCGCATAGATTCAGCTGATATGAACAAACTCCTTTGTAAAGGAGATCCTATAATATTACGGATTACATAAGCTTTTTTTCCTTGACATTGAAAATGCGAAAGTAATTGAGTGCTTTGATAATCATAGAACATTAAATATCCACCTGGGAAATAAACTATAAGTTTTTTAGATAACTCCCAGAAGTAAATCCCGTAGCCTTCAAAGGTTTCTTTCGGTGTTTTCCTAAAATTCAAATTTGTAATATTGCACTCTGAAAGACGTAGAAGTTTATATTGCTTTAAAATTACAGATTTCGATAAATCTTCTTCAACTAAATGCAATTGTTCGCCATCATAACTAAGAATGAATACACTTTCTTTCAAAGAATTGAAGCAAACTGAAATTATTTTTCGCTCTAAAAGGTAAGAGGTCTCCATTGTAAATTGTAAATTTTAAAATTTTTTTTAAAATCTTAAATTTTTTATTTTATAAAATAAAATTTGTAAAAACAAATACTAAAAAATAATAATAAAACTAATATAGATAATAATTTTATTTTTCCTTTTTTTATTTAAAATTCAATTTTGTTAAATTCGTTGATGAAAGTAGGGAAAATATTTGGAATTTTTGCTCAGTTAATATTTAAAAAAAGAGTTGAAATAAAAATAAAATTTTTTTAATTTTCTTAAAATATAATTTATTTTGTTTACTAATAATATACTTCTAATCATGATTTTAAATATCAGGGCTTAACAATAATTATAATATCTCGAATTATTTCAACTTTGAGAATAAATTTGCTATTGTTTATTGAACAATTTCTCAATATATTTTATAA
>Ga0194116_10003590_pt1 | contig 18539 bp, 13 predicted proteins | sample TA2MahsurfametaG_4_FD_148617 | JGI IMG/M metagenome (GOLD analysis project Ga0194116, IMG submission 148617) | Freshwater microbial communities from Lake Tanganyika, Tanzania - TA2015008 Mahale S9 surface | ecosystem: Environmental > Aquatic > Freshwater > Lake | place: Tanzania: Lake...
TCTGATCGATTCGTGCGCGCCCATCGTAAAGTCTCGGGTCCATCAGAATCGATCGATGACCAAGCGCCCGCGGGCCGATCTCGCCATACCCCTGATACCAACCCACCACCTTGCCCTGCGCCAACAACTGAGCCACCTGGTCAATGGTCTCCTCCGATGGGCTCGGCGCAGGGGTATCGGCCTGCGCGTAGGGAAAGGCCTCGATGGCAAGCGGGGGTAATGCATGGCGTTGTCTGAGCCACTCAAGTGCCCCCAGGCTGAGGCCTTCATCTGAGCAATGCGGTGCAATTACCAGATTGGGAAACCGGCTTCGCAATGCCGAATTCCACACCACGTTCTGCGCGACGCCGCCCGAGTAGGCGACCGGCTCATCCGCCTGCACGTGGCTGGCAAAAAATTTCAGTAACCACTCTGCCGTTTGGTGATGAACCGTGGCCACCCAATCGAGCAGCGTGAGCCGTGCGACGGTGGGATCGCGTTTCCAGCGCAACCATCCGTGCAAAGACCAAAGCTCATCCAGGCGATCGAAATCAAGCGCGCTCAGATAGTCGCGATACCCTACATCGATTCGCCCATACGCCTGGATCCCCATCACCTTGCCGGCAATATCATTGAAGTGCGCAGCCTGAATTCCCAGCGCCTTGCCAGCCTCTCGAATTCCCCAGCCAATGGAGCCTTGACGGATATCGCCCGCCGCCACCGTGCGGCCATCACGATAGACGCTCCAGGGCCGGCCATCACCCAAACCATCGATCACGATTCGGTGCGCCACTGGCTCTGACTCAAGCATCCAGCCGCTCAGCGCGTGACAATAGTGATGGCTCAACCAGGTCGCACCTGGCGCCTGCAGATACGCACAGACCTCGGGCGCCAGGGTTTCGGCGAGCGACTGACCCGAAGCCAGGCGTCGCATTGCGTCTGGCGACAGGTGCCGGCGCACCTCGGCCGGAAGCGCCGATGGATCAAACGTGACCGCGATGTGGTCGACCTCGGCCGCCTGGATGCCAAACGCTGCTTCAGTTTCGGATCGCCAATCCTGGGGCGACTTGAAACTGAAGCGCTTTTCCTGCCGCGGCCGCTCGAATTTCACATAGCGAACACGTTCGCCATCGAAGTAAGCCGCGTTGGCGTCATGCGCCACGACAGCAATTGCCAGAAGCTTCATCAGATGCGCTTTACAGTATTCGAGGAGGCACACGCCGATCGAATGCGGGACTGTATGTCTTACTGGAGGCGTTCGTCCACCGGACCTGGTATCGCGCACCCTTCGCCGCCAGTGCGGGCAGGTGCTGCCCAAATTCCCCGAACCTGAAGGCCGCTTCGTTGACAGCGTTTGCGTGCCTCATTTATACCCTGCCGGGTCAATGCCCGAAGTTTTTGAATGACGACCCATACCAATACCCTGGAGACATCTCATGACCATTTCTCGCCGAAGTATCTTGCAGTCCACCACAGCAGCCGCGCTCCTCGCTACAGTGGGCCATCGCGCGTGGGCGCAGGTGTAAGTCGACACGCTCAGAATCATTACCGGCTTTCCTCCGGGTGGCACCTCAGACACGCTCTGTCGCAAAGTCGCCGACAAAATGGCACCCGGTTACGCGCGGGTCGCCGTCGTGGAAAATCGTACTGGTGCGGGTGGACAAATCGCTGCCCAAGCGTTGAAAGCGGCCAGCCCCGACGGCCACACGGTATTGCAGACCCCAATGTCCATTCTCGGGGTGTATCCGCATATCTACCGCAAGTTGCCTTATGACCCGGTGGTCGACTTCATGCCCGTGACACTGGGTTGCACGTTCGATTTTGGCTTCGCGGTGGGGCCGCAGGTCCCCGCCAGCGTACGCAACCTCGCCGAGTTTTTTTCGTGGTGCAAAGTCAACCCGACACTTGCCAAGTTTGGCTCACCTGCAGCGGGTTCAGTTCCACATTTCATCGGCGTCCTGCTCGGCAGGGAAGGCGGCGTTGATCTGAAGCATGTCGCCTTTCGTGGCACCCAGCCCGCAATTCTCGACATGATCGGCGGCCAGATCGCAGCGGTGAGCGGACCCATCGGAGAGTTCACCCAGCATGTGGTGGCCGGCAAGGCGCGCCTCCTTGCGGCAAGCGGTGCCAAACGAAACCCGTTTGCGCCCAACACACCCACCATGATCGAGCAGGGCCTGAATGGGTTTACCTTCAGCGAATGGTTCGGTTTTTATGTCCCGGCCAAGACACCTGGGGCTGTCGTGACGCGGCTTAATGCGGCAATGCGAGAAGCGCTCGCCGCCCCCGAGACGATTAGCGGACTGGCAACGATGGGGCTCGAGGCGAAATCCTCCACGCCGGACGAGCTCGCCTCGTTATTGAAGGCGGATACCGACAGGTGGGGACCACTGGTGAAGTCAATCGGATTTACCGCAGACGCGTAAACGACCCGTCAGGGCGTGATCACAAGCTTGCCGAGATGTGAATTGGATCGCATCCACTGATACGCCTCGGGCGCCTGTTCAAGCGCGAACGCTTTATCGACCGGCCAGCGTAGCCGCCCGGCGGCTGCGTCCGGCAATATGTCTGCACTCGCTGACGTGGCGATTGCTGCGATTTCGTCGAGCGTTCTTGTCCTGAAGGTCACACCGATCAGCGTCAGCCTGCGCAGGGCCAGCAAGTCAAAATCGAGCTGAGCCCGGGCGCCCCCCATCCGGCCCACGCAGACGATACGCCCTCGCAAAGCCGCAGCCCGAAGATGAATATCCAGCGTGGGCCCGCCCACCATATCGATGCTCACATCCGATCCACGACCTTGCGTGGCAGCCATCACCGCCTCAACCGTATCCTGTTTGCTGGTGTCGATGCTGATGTCGGGGGCCAGAGATGCTGCGGCCAACGCCGCGAGCTTGCTCTCTGACGAGGACGTTCCCATCACAGGATGCGCGCCTTTGAGCCGTGCAATCTGCGTCGCAAAAATCCCAACGCCCGAGCTTGCCGCCTGAACCAGAACCGACTCGCCAGATTTGAGACCGGCTCGGGTGATCAGGGCATCGTACGCAGTCATCAGTGCCACCGGCGCAGTGCCGGCCTGTATCCAGGCCATCGGCGAGGGAACACGCATGACCAGTCGATGGTGAATTTTGGCGAACTCCGCGAAGGCGCCCTGACCCATCGCCATCACGCGATCACCTGCGGAAAATCTAGTGACACCTTCACCGACTTCGACGACTTCACCGGCAAATTCGACACCAGGAATCGCGTAGCCAAGCGCCGCGCCAGCTGAGCGAAAGTGGCCCACGTTCATCGCGAGGTCAGCCCGGTTAAGTCCGGCTGCGTGAACCCTTACAAGGAGTTCGCCCTCCGTCAAGATCGGCCGCGGAACGGTTCTGCACTCGATACGCTTGGCGCCTGCCTCCTCGATAACCACGGCAGCGCGCATCGAATCGTGAACTGTTGTCACCGTGATGCCCTTTCGCGGCCAGCGCTAGTTCAAGGTGATCGCTGCATCGCGAACGATTTTCCCCATTCGGGCATGATCGGCTCGAAGCAATTTTCCGAACTCATTGAGCGCTACCGGAGCGGGGTCCATGCCTCCCTTTTTCAGTCGCTCAGCCACTTCCGGTAGCCGCAGTGCGGCTGCGTACTCGGCGGCCAATTTCTCAAGCACCGGCCTGGGTGTTTTGGCAGGCGCCAGAAATCCGAGCCAGGAGGTTACCGAATACCCGGGCACCGTCTCGGCGATGCTGGGCACGTTGGGCAGCGCCTGCGTTCTGGCAGGCCCGGTCGTTGCAAGAATTACGACCGCACCGGATTCAACAAACTGCCGCAGCGCCGTATAAGCGCCCATCGCCAGCGGGATGTGCCCGCCACCAAGATCTGCGAGCGACTGCGCGGCACCACGATAAGGCACGTGTGCAAACTGAACCCCCGCACTGCGGTTGAGTAGTTCTATCGCGATGTGATGAGGCGAGCCTTGGCCTGATGACCCGATTGCATACTGACCCGGCTTGGACTTCGCCGCCGCAATCGCCTCAGGCAGGGTTTTACCGGGAAAGCTTCGATGCGCTGCGAGGTAAAGCGGCACATCCACGAGCTTGATCAGGGGCTCGAAGTCTTCGATTGCATCGAAGGGCATCTTGGGCGTGACGTGCGGGTTGATGGTGAGCACCGAGTCGATTGTTGCCATCAGCGTGTAACCGTTGGGCTCTGCGCGCGCAACCTGAAGCGCACCCACATTGCCACCCGCACCGGTCAGGTTCTCAATCGCGATTGACTGACCCAGCGCCTGCGCAACCCGTTCGCTGGCAATACGTGCCATGGTGTCGGCTGCGCCCCCAGCGGCAAATGGCACGATGACGCGGATACTTCGCGAGGGAAAAGTCTGCGCGCAAACGGCACCGGCAGCCATCAAGGCGAGCGTCGAAAGCGCCGCCGCAAATAGACTTCGATTCACGTCGGTATCTCCGTTATTGGTTTGTACGTCGCTGCGCGTTGAATTTTGACTAGGGGGAGGAAAGCACTTCTTAGTGAAGTACTGTTGATAAGTTTAGAGGAGACCCGACGCGGAGTGAAGCGCAGAAGGCTGAGGCCAGCCGCCGACTTTCGCCAGATCCCGTGATGCGGCACCAGCAATCGCTACCGCAGACGGTCTCATCATAGTCCCGGTGCGGGGTGAACTGGTGCGCGGGCTTCATCTATGACAGGATGGGATGCCCGTATGATCGAATATCCACCTTAACTGGCCGCCAGGCCAAGAAAGGCGACGCCGCACCATGAAACGGATCGCGGCACTCCTCGCCCTCCTACTCGCCGTACCCCTCTCAAGGGGGCAGCAACCGACCGCCCCGCAGTACGGGGCCGCGCCTTCGGCCTTGCCAACCTACGCAACGACCAGGGTCGAAGGCACCGATAACGTCTACATCTTCAGAAATGTCGCCCACCAGGCCATGTTTGTCGTCACGCCCGAGGGCGTGATTGCCACCGATCCAGTCGCCTACGGTCGGCCCAATGGTGGACAGCTTTTCCTGGACGAAATCCGCAAGGTGACGAATCAACCCGTGAAGTACGTCATCTACAGCCATCACCACTTTGATCACATCGCCGGCGGGCAGGCGTTCAAGGATGCCGGTGCGATCTTCGTTGCCCACCGTCGGGCGAAGGAGCGATTGGAATTGATCAAGGATCCGCACACCGTACTGCCTGACGAAGTGGTCCCCGACACTGGCCGAGTCATCACGCTGGGCGGTACCCGCCTGGAACTCACCTACCATGGGCTCAATCACTCCGATTCGACATTGGTGATGCGGCTACCCAAGGAACGGATCATCTTCGTGGTCGACACCATCCCGGTGGGTACGCTACCCGGGCGCGGAATGATCGATTTCCACCCGCTCGAGACCGAAGATTTCATGCGTCAGGTACTCGCTATGGAATGGGACCGGCTGATTCCCGGCCACCCAGGCGTTCCAGGCGGACGTTTAGGCACTAAAAAGGACGTACAGGACCAACTTGAATTGTTGCAGGCTGCCAGTGCGGAAATGAAAAAGCTCGGCCAAGAGGGCAAGTGCTGGGACCAGGCTGAAAAAGAATTTCGCATGCCGGGGTATACCAACTGGCCTGGCTACCCAACCAACCTTCAGTTCATTGCCCGCCGATTCTGCGGCCTCTGGGGGCGGGGAACCTGAACTCGGTGGTTCAGCGTCAGATCTTTCCAGCCATTGCCCGTGAGTGGGATGGGGACGATCTGGTTCGGCGCCGGGCCTGGCTGAAACCGATCGCCCGAGGCCGGGAAAGTCAGGGAACGATCAAAACGGTCCAGGTGACTGCGCAACCGATGAGGCTAAGCAGTACCGCGGCGCTACCGGCGTCCTTCGCAATTCCAAGAAGCGGATGCGCCTCAACGCTTACCGCATCGCAGACAGCCTCGAGCGCTGTATTGAAGAGTTCGGCGAACCAGACAAGCAACACCGATCCGATCATCAACACCAGCCCGGTCCGGTCGGGTGCGAGCCAGGGCGATGCGACAAGCATCGGCACGCCGATCAACACTTCCTGGCGAAAAGCGATTTCGCGCTGCCATGCGGCAGCCAGCCCCTTGAGGGAGTAGCCAAGCGCCACCGCCGCATGCATGAAACCCCCGCGTCCTTTGATGGGCGAATTCACGGTTTTATTCTCCCTGGTACGGTCCGGTCGAACCGGCACTGGCAGTGCTGCGCACCATCGACGCTTGCATATCTGCCCGCCGCGCGGCGCCAAGGCCGCCCCGCGGCGACTATACGGCCCTGCCCCGAGAGCGTCCAGGCAGATCTGATTTGTTGAAGTCGGTATCGCGGCCTCACAATCCTCTGCCCTGCAAATTCATCGAGGCGGTACTTGTCCATCCCCGACGTGAGCGCGCGCCTGTCAAGGCTTCGTAAAGCCCTGCCTTCCCATCCGGCGGTCTTTGCGATCGGCGCAGCCATCGTCAGCGCACTGTGGTTCAACGGCGCGCTATGGCGCTATTTGGCCTCGCAACTCGATCTGCCCTCCCCGTTTGCGCTCGCGAGCGGGCTGGCCGTGGCGCTGATACCCATCACGCTCAACCTCATGCTGTTCATGGCCCTTGCGGTGTTCTCCAACCGCCTGTTGAAGACCTTGCTGATCGCCTTATCGCTGGGAAACGCCGTCGCGCTCTACTTCATCGATCAGTACGAGGTGTTTCTGGATCGAACGATGATGGGCAATGTGCTCAACACCGATACCGCTGAGGCAGGCGCTTTACTGCACCCCCAACTGCTGCTGTATCTGTGCTTCTGGGCCGGTATTCCGGCATGGCTGGTCTGGATCTGGCCGCTTCGGCGGGTGCGCCTTCGCGAGCGCGTTCTCGCCCTGGTGCTGGCACCAGGCCTGTGCCTTGGCACGCTCTATGCGCTGTCCTTCACGTGGCTGTGGATCACCGAACACGACAGCCGGCTGGGGGCCCGCATTCTGCCCTGGTCTTATGTCATCAACACGGTACGTTTTGTGCAGACCGAAAAACGCGGGCAGCAGCAATTCGACCCCCTGCCCGATGCAACCCCTGCAACGCTCGGCGAGCGAAAGCGGGTCGTGGTACTGGTTATTGGTGAGTCCGCGCGTGCCGACCGTCAGAGCATGCTGGGATATACGCGTGACACCAATGCGCAGACTCGCGCAGTCAACGCGGTGGCCATTCCGGGCGTACAGGCCTGCTCATCCTATACGCTCGCTGCGCTCACCTGCATTCTTTCTCACAAGGGCGACACCACACCCGATCGCGCGCAAATGGGTGAGCCCCTTCCCAGTTATCTGTATCGGCAAGGCATCGATGTGATCTGGCGAAGCGCCAATTCCGGAGAGCCCCCACTCAAGGTTCGTCTCTACGAGCGGTTGGGCGACATGGCAGCCTACTGCCCTGAGGCGCCCTGTGAAGCACCGCGATGGGACGGGTCTCTACTGCACGGCCTGAGCGGCCTGATCGCGCAATCGCCCCACAGGCGGATATTCATCGTGCTTCACCTGAGCGGCAGTCATGGCCCCGCTTATCACACCAAGTATCCGCCAGACTTCGAGCGCTTCAAGCCCACCTGTAAAACAGTGATCCTCAAGGATTGCGAAGCACAGTCTCTTGCCAATGCTTATGATAATTCGATCGCCTACACCGATCATGTCCTCGCGAGCCTGTCGAATATTCTCGGAAAGCTTGATGCTGCTTCGGCCTGGCTTTATCTTTCGGACCACGGCGAGTCGCTAGGTGAAGGTGGGCTTTATCTACACGGAATGCCCCGCACGCTCTCGCCCCGCGAGCAGCTTGATATTCCCTTTTCGCTTTGGTTCTCCTCCGCGTTTGCCCAGGAGGTACCGGTCGACACCGGCAAGGCTGCAGCGCTGCGAGGTGTCGGCCAGGGGCATGTGTTTCATACCGTCATGGGAATGCTGGCGCTTAGCGGTGGTCCGTACAGGCCTGAACTTGATCTGTTGAAACTCCTCAAATGAACCGACCGGTGGCGCGCTTTGGCGAGAGGCTTCTTGCACTGGGGCGAGCATTCATCTCGCGCTGGGACTGGGTCATGACCGTCGCGAGCCTCGCTTTTCTACTCTGTCTGGTAATGCCGGCACCCCCAGTATCGCGCGGGGCAGTCCAGCCAGTCGCACAATGGGTTGTTTGGGTCGAAAACCAGGGGCGGTTTGTGAACACCGTGGCACAGATTGCGCTGCCCCTCATGACCCGTGACATCCTGGGACTCAAAGCCCTCATCTGGGTCACCCTGACAGGCACCAGCGCCACGCACGGACTCAAGCGTACGCTCAACGACGTTGACATGAGTGGCGTCAGGCTGGGGCAGCGCCCCTCTTCGGAGGACAGCCGGCACAATTTTCCCTCGGGGCACTCGGCGCTCGCGAGTTCGGGCGCTGTCTTTGTGGCGGCGCGCTACAGCCGTTATTGGCTGCTGTTGTTACTGCCGATGACGCTTGCCACCATGTACGCCCGCGTAGCCCTTGATGCCCACACCTGGAGCGCAGTGATCGCCGGCGCGGCCCTAGGCGTACTTTTTACCTGGCCGCTCTGCCGAAGGCGTCCGAGCCGCAGCGCCTGAGGCACATCCTTGTCACGCGACCCTTGCATCAGATTCGCGCACGCCCCGTCCCTGAACGATTCTCGACCACATCACCAAATTCCCTCGAACTGGTCACTTCTGCGCGCGCCTCATCCACGGACTGCGCAAACGCCCGGATGCGCGCTCGCCGGCTCTCAAGTACCAGTCGCTTGGTCAATTGCATAGCAAGGGACGAGTTGCCTGCGAGCTGCCGCGCAAGCCTCAGAGCGTCTTCGAACGGGTTCTCCGCCACCTGGTGAACGAGGCCAATCGCAATCGCCTCCTGCTCGTCAAGCAGACGACCTGTCAGCATCAGATCCAGCGCACGGGCTTCGCCAATCAACCCTGGGAGCGTGATCGCGCTGATGCCTGAGAGCATGCCGTGCTGCACCTCTGGAAATCCCATTCGCGAGCCTCGCGAAGCGATTCTGAAATCGCAATGAATCGCGAGGGTGAGCCCGAAACCAACCGTAAAGCCATGTAGCGCCGCGATGATCGGTTTTTCGAACGGCGTTGACACTCCTGGGATGGCAGCCATCAGGGTGTCGGTCGTCACCATCCGTCCCGTTCGTCGCATCTCCTTGATATCGGATCCCGCCGAAAAACCGCGCTCGCCCGCGCCGCAGAGAATGACTGCACGGACCGATGCATTCTGCGCCGCCCATGCCCAAATTTCACCCAGGCGCTCCTTGGCGGGAACATCGAGCGCGTTCAACACGTGGGGGCGGTTAAGCGTCACGATCAGTACGCCGTCTTCCGGCTGCGAAGTCAGAATGCGCTGGGTCATTGATGCTCCTGTGTATGCGCGAACGAAACTTTGATTTCAGCCGATGGCACTGCGCGTTGACCACCCCGCAGCCGCTTGCGACTATACGGCGCGCCTCCCCTACCGACAACCAAGTGCCAGAGTGGCCCAAGTAAGGAATCCGAGTTGAAAGCGATCATCCTCGAGGCGTTCGGCGGTCCCGACAACCTGATCGCTCGGGACGTTGCGCAACCGCGACCGGGGCCGTCCGATGTCGTCGTGCGCGTTCAGGCCGCGGGCGTCTGTCATCACGATGTGCTGCACCGTGCCGGAAAGCTGCCCGGCGCAAAAACCGGTGTGGTTCTCGGCCATGAAATCGCGGGGGAAATAGTCGACAAGGGGTCTGCGGTCGATCGCCGGGCGATAGGCGATCGGGTCGTGGTGTATCAGCGGAGATTCTGCGGTGTGTGCCGCAGCTGCCTGATCGGACGGCAAGACATGTGCAAGGCTTTCAGCGCGCCCGCGATCGATACCGAAGGCGGGTACGCCGAGCTGATCGCGGTGCCCGCTTCCATGACGATACCGTTCCAGTCAGGAATCAACTGGCCTGCCGCCGCGCTTGCCTGCTGCCCCATCGCGACCAGCCTCCGCGCGATACGAAGCGTCGGTCAGATGCAGCCGGGTGATACGGTTGCCATCACCGGTGCGAGTGGCGGCCTCGGCGTTCATCAGATCCAGATTGTCCGCGCGCTCGGCGGATATCCGATCGCAATCACAAGCAGTCCAGACAAAGCAGCCTTTCTGCGATCGCTCGGCGCGGCAGAAGTGGTGGTATCGCCGGACCTGACCTTCGCCTCGGACGTTTGGAATTTAACGGGAAAGCGAGGTGTGGATCTCGTCATCGACAATCTTGGCCAGACGCTTGCCCAGTCTGTCCGTTGCGTCACGACCGGCGGCGCTGTTGTGGTGCTTGGCAACCTCGATCAATCAGCAGCAACCATCCAGCCCGGGCTGCTTGTCGCACGGCGCATCAGGGTTCAGGGCTCCGGCATGGCTCCGATCGATGAAGTGAGGCACGCACTTGCGATGATTGCAGGCGGCTTGATCAAGCCCGTCATCTCGGCGGTTCTACCCTTCGATCGCGTAAGCGATGCGCACCGTCTGCTCGATAACCGGCAGACCAACGGGCGCGTCGTCATGCAGGGCTGGTAGCCATGTCAATCGCAGGGCTCCTGCGGGCGGCTGGACACAGGGGGGGCGCAGCCACCGCCGTGCAGGATGCAAGCGGTCATCGCAGCATGGACTTTCGAACGTTCGTGCAGGCATGCCTTGCCTTCGGTAACCGTCTGCAGCAATTGTCGGTTCGCCGTGGCGATCGGATCGCCTTGATCGGCGACCAGCGATTCGATTACCTGCTTGCTGACTATGGCGTGATGGCAGGCGGCTTCGTCAGGGTGCCTCTGGACCCCGCACTGTCCGCCTCTGAACTGGCTGCGCAGATCGGCGATGCCGGTGCGACCCTGATTCTCTGCAGTCACTCGCGAAATGAGCTCGGTCAGGGGGTCGCCTCGCTCACACGATTACCGGTTCAGGGCATCGAAGCGTTGGTGCAGGATGCCCTGCATTCACCGCTTGGCCCACCGTGCGGCTTTGATCCTTCAAGCGATGACATCGCATCGCTCAACTATACCGGCGGCACCTCAAGCGTACCCAAGGCGGTCGTACTGACCCATGGCGCATTGCGGGCGGCAGTCCAGAACATCGTCCTCGCCCGCGGCGCCAGGGCGGGGGATGTGATGCTGAACGTCAGACCGCTCTGGCCGATTGCCGCGATCGTCGTACTGGCTCACCTCTGCGCAGGCGGCACCGTCATTGCAGCCGACAGCTTTTCCGCCGAGCGCTTTCCTTCGCTGGTTCAGCAGACACGCGCGAGCTTCACCAGCCTGGTTCCAACGCATCTGGTGAGAATGCTTCGAGAGTCCGATCGCGGCGCGCTCACTGCGCTCCAGACACTGCGATCGATTGATGTCGGCGCGGCCGCCATCCCACCCGAAACCTTCGCCGAGCTTGTTGATCTGATCGGTCCCAGGATTGGTGTGCTCTACGGATTGACCGAAGCACCGTGGAGTTGCTACCAGCCACCCAACGAGGTCATGGATAACGCTACGATCGATCCCCAGCGATTGAAGAGCGCGGGCCGTGCCATTTTTGGGTGTGACATCGCCGTTGATGATGGCAGCGGAACGCCCCGCCCAGCCGGCGAGGGCGAGATCCTGATCCGCGGCGCCCATCTGATGAGCGGCTACTGGAACAAGCCTGACCTTTCAGCGGAGGCCCTTCGCGGGGGCTGGTTGCATACCGGTGACATGGGGGTCATCGACCCGCAGGGACGTCTCAGCGTCACCGGTCGCCTGAAGCTGATGATCCGTACCGGCGGCAAGTCGGTATCACCCGGCGAGGTTGAGCAGGTGATCCGCGAAGTACCCGGGGTAGCCGACGTGGCGGTGTTTGGACTACCCGACCAGGAATGGGGCGAGGTCGTTGCCGCGGCGGTCGTTGCCGAGGACGGTCAATCGCCAAGCCCTTCCCAAATCGCAGCGCACTGCTTGGGCAGACTGTCTTCGCACAAGCGCCCCAAGCGCATCCAGACCGTACCCACCCTGCCGCGCTCGCACTACGGCAAGGTTCAACTCACCCGGCTTCGGCAAATGTTCGAGAGCCCGGGTAACGACCCAAAGTAACCGATTCTCACTGTTTCTGAATATTTCCCTGCCGAACGATGTCGGCATACATCGACTGCTCTTTTCTTGAGAACTCGGTGAATTTTGCGCCGGTAAGTCCGCCAGGCTCCAGTCCCTGAGACTCCAGCCACTTCACGAATTCTGTCGATGCGTTCACTCGCGCCACCGCCCTCTCAAGGCTTTCGGCAACCGCTGGCGCCAGGGCGCCGGGGCCCCAGAGGCCGTACCACGTAAAGAACTCAAAGCCAGGCATGCCTGCTTCGGCAAACGTGGGCACCTCGGGCGCAAGCGGACTGCGGGCGGGGCCGGCGAGCGCAAGCGCCCGCACCTTGCCGCTGCGCGCAAGCGGCAACGACGTGACCAGCGGATCGAGAATGCCGCTGATCTGACCGCCCACGAGGTCGGTGAAGGCGGGGGCCGTTCCCTTGTAGAGCAATACCGGAATGGTCAGACCGCCCCTGAGTTTGAACGACTCCGCCCCCAGATGGCCGGCTGAACCGTAGCCGCCGGTCGCGAGGTTGAAGGCCTCTGGCCGCGCCTTGGCATTGGCGAGAAACTCTTGAAGAGACTGACCGGTTGCCGGATTGGTAATAAAAAGCAACGGGCCCTTCGCAACCAGGGCGATGCCGGAAAAGTCGCGAATCGGATCGAAAGGCGGCCTCTGCGCGGCCACCACCGGGTTCACCACGAAGGTCGATGCACTGAAAAGCAGGGTCAGACCATCAGGTGCCGATTTGCCCACGACATCCGCACCAATGTTTCCCGATGCGCCTGGCCGGTTTTCAACAATTGCCGATTGGCCCAGCACGCGGGAAACCTGCTGCGCAAAAGCCCGTGCGACAACGTCGACACCGCCGCCCGGCGCAAACGGCACGATGATCCTCAACGTCCGGTCACCGGCCGTCTGAGCCGAAGCAGTCAAAGACGACAGGATCAGCGCACTCGCGATAACAAGAAAGCGAATCCTCACGGACGACTCCCAAGATTTTTCATCAATCATCTGAACCGGCAAGCAGGATCGTAGCAGTCAATTGGATAGGGATCTGTCGACCACCGCCCAAGCCCGAACCGACGCTTTAGTGGTTCGTGCGCCCGGTGGTCGCGCCCGGCTCGCGGCATCGACCGCGGGCATCCGATAGTTTTTGAAAATCGCGCACCCGACCGCCCTTTAGTTGGTTAAGGTTGCCCTCGTTAAACCAGGGTTTCGACGCGCTCGAATGGTGACATCGAGACTCCGACTTGAGCATCGTGTCCAGGGAAAGCCCAAATGTCGGTATCCAACCTTCAACTCGTCAGCGATTCAAACAACAGCGTGCGGCTGACCTACGCCGGGTCTGCGCTTACCGGCGCAATCCAGTGGCAGGCGGTGAATGCGGGTACGAACGGCGCCTTATTAGTAACGCCCCTGACAGGCTTTGCCCCGCGAGCGGATCGGTCGCTTCGACGAGCAATATTCCCGCCAATCTTTCTGCCATACGGGTCGTGGTCGATGACGATACCAACCTGAATGTTGGTGCCTCGGACTCCACGCCTCCGCAGACCGTCCAACACACCTTCTCCAGTACGCCCACCACGATACCCATTCTCAGCGCACCGCCTGGCAGCGTATCCGAAGGCGTCAACGCCGAATTCAAGGTGGATGTCCGAAGCCTGATGGGGATGATTCCCAATCAGTGGCGCGTTGTCCCTTCCCTATCCAGTTCTGTCGGTGGCGCCGACTTTGCATCGGGTTTGCTGCCGCAGGGTGGGCTCAGTTATGTGGATGGAGTGGCCTCGGTTCAAGCTACTGCAACCGCTGACAGCATCCCCGAGCTGGCAGAGAGCAACCAGTTTCAGATCGGCACCGGGAACAGCACATCGTTTTTCACCGTTGCCGCAGCGACGGTGAACGTTACAGATCCAGCGGGTACTCCCCCGCCCCTCGTCGCGCGCCGTTCGAATGTTCAGGGAAATAAGGTCTTCATCGCCTTCTCGGGGCCTGTTCACGTCAATGGGTCGGCAACCCGACTGCTGATCAGATCAATGCGCTCAAGCAGTCGATTTTGATCGAGTCGGGGGTTCCCCAGGACGGGAACTCCTTCCAATCAAGCGGCACCATGGTGCCAATTACCCAGATCACCGGGTTCGGTTCCGCGAGTCAGCTTTTGTCGGCGGGTTGTCGTTTCAACCCGACTTCAGCGAGTTCAGCCTCACTGGGCGGGTCGCTTCCGTGACCACAGCCACGCCGGCGTCGGCACAAACCGGCGATACGCGGGTCGCGCTTGACGGATTGTTTGTGCAGGGGCTTGAGGGCCCTGTTGGACCAGACAGAGGCCGCTCCCCGACGCCGTTTGCACCCGTTGCGGATGCCAGCGCGCTGTTCGTGTCGCTAGTTGCTAGGTCAACGGGGCTCAACGAGGCCATCGACCGCGCTGACACGCTTGGTACCCAGGTGGGAGTGCCCTACGCAAACAGCGGCCAGGAACTGGCCGACGAGGTATCACCCGTTTACTTTGCCCACGAATCTCTCATCAACCAGTTGGTGCAGGATCTAAGCCCGAGTTGCACGAGCGGGCGGGGTTACAGCGCAAAGATCGGCGATGGCTGCACGCCGCCTTCACCTGTTTCACGTTTTGGACTCTCGCTTCGCGTTTTCCCGAAATTCGACAACTTACGCTTGATTTTCCGTACGGAACGGAGTCAACTTCTTTTCAGTATTTGGGAAGCCGTGCCCGAGCCATCGTTCTGCGTTGTGGCGCCGCTCCCGAAGTGCTTCTTTCTGCTCTGGAGCGACCGCCATGCCAGTTAATTCGACCTCTTATTCGTTTGTTTCCCCTGGGTTTTCCAATGGCGGGACGGTGCTTGCCAGGAATGACGACAAGATCTCTTTCGCCGTCAATGTGGATGGTGCCGCGGTCACGCAAGCCAATGCGCCCACGTTCAAGGTCGTACCGCTTACCAAGATAAGCGGATCGCCGATCACCCTTGTTCAGTTGGGTAGCGGCTACAGTGTTGAGGGCGCTGCGCTGACTGGTAGCGCGCAGCTTTACAAGCTGTCGGTTTCTTCGAACGGCTACACACTGCGTGAAATAGAGCTTGCGCTGCCGGCGGGCCAACCGCTGAGTGCCGCGGCGATTGCGTCCGTATTCTCGCAACTGCCTGGATCCAAGTCGCCGATTGCCTCAGTCTCGGCCTTGGGTCAGAGCCTTGTCGTGACCGTCGGCGCCGAGGCGCCCAGCGATGCCTCTGTGAGCCTCACTCCGCTCACCTTCGAGCGGCCGTACTCGTTTGGACCCAGCACAGTCAGTGAATTGCTGAGTCAACCGGTTGCGGGTGTCGAGATTGTGGCCGGGGCCTACCCTGGGTCGGGGGGCGGGAGTTCCGTGGTGGCAGAGGTTCAGCACCTGACCCTGCCGGGGGAAGTGACACCCGGTGTGCGCTATGGGCTGACGCTGGGATATTCGAAGGTTATTTTCACGCCTGCTGCGGCGACCCCGGATGCGCTGTTCGCTGCAGCGAATGGTGCGCTTGCAGCGATGTCCTATTCGCCGGTGGATCTCGCGCTGGGTTCTGGTGTCAACGCCGGCAAATTGATCGTCACCTTCAAGAGCGGCGGCCCGCAGGAGCCCGTGCAACTGGGTAAGGTGGTTGCGCTTTCTCCGGTCTATAACGCAGCCACCCAGCGCTTCGAACTGGCGCGGCCCATGGTCGAAGCCTCAATGAAGTACATGGATGTTTATTCCGCGAATGTTGACGCGCTTGAAGTTCAGGCGGTTGCCACCGGAGGCACGGGGTCTGCCGGCGCCACCGTGCTGGTGCCGGTGCCGCGGACAGACCCTATTACCAGCGCAACACTTGCTGGCAACAATACAGGTTCCATGTTTTCGGAGAGCGCGCCGGATCCGGTTTACACCGTCACGCTTGCGCAGCCACTCAGCGCTGGCGAACAGTTGCTGTTTCGGGTTTTGCCGCCCGGTTACACGTCGATATCCATGAGGCCGGCATCGGCAGATGATTTCGATTTGCCCGTCGTCAATGGTGCACCTCAAGGAATAGTCAACTTCGCCGCCGCTACGCCCCTGATTGGTTCGTTTACGCTGCCCATCAAGGCCGACTCGCAGACCGAGTCAAATGAGACGTTCGACATTCAAATCGGACATCTCGAGGGGGCGCAGTTTGTTGTGGATCGAACGGTCCCAAGCCAGACGATTGCGAGCGAGACCGGTGGCGGAGGGACGGGGGGAGGCAATACCAGCTCGGAGGATCTTCCGATCGTGACCGTCGGATCGCCGTCTGGACTGCAACCCGTACAACTCGGTCAGACGTTCCTCAAAGTGCCTGGCACCACCAGTCAGCCCGTTCAGACTAATGCGCGTTCAGATAACGGAACACCTTCTGATCCAGCGGACGATTCGGTCGGTCGAGTAGCATTGAACGGCACCGAAAAAGTCAGCGTTGCGGTTGGACCGAAAGCCGATGGAGATGGCGTCGTCAGCGTTTCAGTCAGTTCGGGGAACGACGAGGGTCGTGCCCTCGCTCTCTTGCCCGACGGACGAATGTTGATCGCGGGGAAGGCGTCGTCGGCTGCGCTCGGGTCTGTCGGGAGTGTCGTGATGCTGAACCCGGACGGCAGTCTCGCGACCGGGTTCGCGAACGCCGGCGTGTTCAACCTGCCCCCCGTAGGCGCCCGCGGGGGAAGTGAAGTCGCTGCGATAGCGGTGGCTGGCAAATCGATCTTGCTTGCGGGACGCGCCACCACCAGCGAATTCGGAACCGACTCCATCGTCGCACGGCTTGACCTTTCCGGTACGCTGGATACCAGTTTTGGAACCGGTGGCATTGCGCGCATCGCGGTAGCGTCTGGGCCCTCGGCAGGGCTTGATTTCGCCGAGTCGATCGCGGTCCAAGCCGACGGCAAGATCCTGCTGGCGGGAGGTGCCCAGCCGGTTTCATACGGTAATACCGAGTTTGCCCTTGCCCGCCTGACGGGCAGCGGAGTTTTGGACCCAACGTTTGGTTCGCGCGGAACGGTAATCACGCCCTTCAGTCAGAGCCATGACGAGGCGACTGGGGTGCTCGTTTTGGCCGACGGATCAATTATCGTGGCGGGGTCTGCGATCGGATTTGGCTGGCAGTCTGCGCTCTCCAAATACAGCCCGCAGGGGGTTCTCGACACGTCCTTCGGAACTGGCGGTGTTGTTTTGGGTAGTCAGGATAGCCGCTGTAATGCGATCGCTGTACAGGGGGGCAAGATTTTGTTGGCGGGGGTTTCCTCCGCATCTGGCTACAGTGCTTTTACGTTGTCGCGATACGATGCTAGCGGTAATCTTGACAGTAGTTTCGGGATTCAGGGTAAGGCCGTCGTTACGCTCGAGAGCAGCAGTACGGCGCTCGATATGGATGTACAGCCGGATGGGAAGATCCTGCTTGTCGGTCGAGACTCCTCTGGCGGGACTTCTAAAGTTGCCATTGCCCGGTTTACTGTCAATGGGCAACTCGATACGACTTTTAGCGGGGACGGCAAACTTCTTCTGTCGCCCGGTCTGTTCGAGAACTCTGCTGAAGCGGTGAAGGTCGACGCGGCCGGCCGCATCGTGGTGGCGGGCAGTGTCGGAGTGGCCACAGGTATCGGCGATTTTCTGGCGATACGGCTCTTGCCGGATGGCTCGCCCGATCCTGAGTTTGATCGATCGCCGGCCTCATCGGCTGCCCTCCCCGAGAACGCTAGTGCTCTTCTTGATGCGATAAAAACCGCCAACTCGGTAGAGACCTTCAGCGCGGCAGTGTCGGCCGCAAAGGCGGCCCTCGATGTTCAGTTCTGGGCGGACAAGGGCAGCGCGAACATCGACCTCGACAGCGCGAATGAGCTGAACGTCAAGGCGATGCTCAAGTACACGGCGCCTCAGAGCAACGCAACGCAAGTGTTGTTTGGGGCCGAAGAACATCCTCCGAGTGAGACTGGAGGAGGAGGTTCGGGAGGGGGGCACAACGCTGGAGGAGGTCTGGGTATCTCGCCAGTGGTGCTGACGCAGTCGTTCCTGAAGGTGCCGGGGAGCACGACGGCGCCGCAGCAAACGACTGCGTACTCCGACAACGGTACGACCTCTCCGGGAGACGATCAGTTTGGCCGGGTTGGGCTGACCGGAAGTGGCGCGGTGACGGTTGGGGCCAGCCCGAAGATGCCGTCGAGCCCGAGTCAGGGAGGGGCACAGCCCCAATTGCCTTCGAACGCGGAGAGCCTATTGGCTGCGATTGGTGCGGCGACCTCGGTGTCAACGTTTGCGGATGCAGTTACCGCGGCCAGTCAGGTCATGGACGTCCGATTCTGGGTGGACAAGGGCAGCGCGAACATCGACCACGACAGCGCGGATGAGCTGAACGTCAAGGCCATGCTCAAGTACACGGCGCCTCAGAGCAACGCAACGCAAGTGTTGTTTGGGGCCGAAGAACATCCTCCGAGTGAGACTGGAGGAGGAGGTTCGGGAGGGGGGCACAACGCTGGAGGAGGTCTGGGTA
>Ga0194116_10003594_pt1 | contig 18515 bp, 21 predicted proteins | sample TA2MahsurfametaG_4_FD_148617 | JGI IMG/M metagenome (GOLD analysis project Ga0194116, IMG submission 148617) | Freshwater microbial communities from Lake Tanganyika, Tanzania - TA2015008 Mahale S9 surface | ecosystem: Environmental > Aquatic > Freshwater > Lake | place: Tanzania: Lake...
CCCCATAATTAAAATTCCCTAAAAATATCTTTTTTTAAATTATATATAAAATAATAAACTTTTATAATAATTCAGGCTATGCTCAGATTTAAAAATTACTTATAAATGGAAAATTTAATAACTAATTTAATATATGTTATTAATATTAAACTTTTTATCAAATAAAAATTTTATTTTATAAAATAAATCTAATGGGAGGACTCTGTACAGGATCAACTAATAAGAAAATAAAAACGGATAAAAAAGAAAATTTACAAGACAGACAATCAAGACAAACAGTGCATGTGGAAGAAGAAAAAAAAGAAAATAATTTACCGATAAATTCTAAAAGAAGAATATCAAATCCCAGAAATCCTCCGATATGTATTTAATAAATCATAAATTTTATTTAATTTTACGAATATTTTCAAAATTTTGGGCTTTTAAAATATATTTCTTGAAATTCTAACTAAATTACATATTCAACTTTGAAATTAGCAAGTAATAGGAACAACAATAATAATAAATTTATTGTAAATGAAATGAACAACGATATTATTGTAAACAATATAAACAATCATTTTACTGATTTAAACGCAAACATAAATAATATTCCGCAACAAGTCAGCAGTAATAGAATTTTTGATTCGCAATCTTTAAGGAATAAAAATGTAAATAATGATATCCAAATTAATAACCAAAATATTCCTTCGATTACTGAAAGAACAAATAACATTAATTTTAATAATCTAGATAGAAATTCGAATAATATGATTAACATTTCAATTAATGATGAATTATCCAGCAGAAGAAATTATGTTGATTTAAATGCTGGTTTGATGAGAGTTTCAGAAGGTGGACTTGAAATAAACAATAGAGGTGGAAATAATTCAAATTCTATTTCACTTAGCAATAGAAGAATAAATTGCCAAACTTGTCATGTTTCTTTTGCTAACGAAAGAGAATTTGATTTACATCTTTTATCATGTAGAGATTTCAGAAATAATAGAATGATGCATAATATAAACGAAATCTTGCAACTTGTGCAAAGTTTAAATAGGCATTTGCAAAGCGAAGGAAGATTTAATTCACTTTCAATATTTGGTTTAGATGAGCCTGAAGATGTATTTGATTTTATTGACTGGAAATACAATAACGAGCTTAATCTTTGGAAAAATGAAGGGAAAATAAACATCACAAGTAATTATTAAAAAAATTTTCTCATGAATATTATCATTTACTTATATAAAAATAATAAGATCAAAAGGGTTTTGATTATATTAATTTCTATTCAATCATTAATATTAATTAATTGAGGTTAAATAAATTTCATTTATAAAGCCGAAGAATTAATGAAAATATCTCAAACTGAAATTTCCTTGGTGAAAAATTTAGAATTTTGGCAAAAACGTCTTTGGTTCTTAAATTATATTAATAAAAATGTTTATGATAAATCCTCTGATAACACAACTTTAGTCGTCTCAAGAAACAACATCCTAGAAGAGTCATTTAATCAATTTATGACGACACATGATTTAGACTTGAAAAAATCAATGCAAATTTTCTTTGTGGACGAAGTAGCCATTGATATTGGAGGTGTCTATAGAGAATGGTATAGCAGTCTTTTCGAATCCATTTTTTCAGAAAAAAATGGCTTTTTTTTCCAAATTATGGAAAGCGATAAAGGGAAGCAAACTTATTTTATTCCAATAGAAAATGTAAAGGATGATAAGATCAATAAACATGAAGTTTTATTGTATTATGAATTTATTGGAAAAATAATGGGAAAGGCTATGTTCGATAAAATAACAATAAAAGGAAACTTTAATCTGATATTAATAAAATTTATTATGGATCAAAAAATAGTATTGGAAGATTTAGCCTTCTTTGATATTTCTGTATGTATAAACTTTTTTATAAAATCCCCATTTGTATTAAATAAACTCTTATTATTTTATTTATTATTTTAGTTGCGTCTTCGGAAGTTAATAATTATTAAAAATTTTAAAATCTTTATCGGGAATATTGGTTTTTATTATTGTAACTATTATTTATTAATTTATTTTTTTATAAACTAAAATTATTTAGTTTTACAGATCACTAAAAGGTATATTAGAAAACAAGATTACTGATGATGATTTAAATTTTACTTGGAATGTTAAAATAAATGGACAATTGGAAATAATAGAACTTATAGAAAATGGGGCAGAAATCTTCATCGATGAAACCAATAAATATCATTTTGTTGAGAAAGTGTAATTTAAATATGTTAATAAATTTTTAATTTACCCAATAAATCAATAGAATAAAATAAGCTAATGAAAAAATTTTGTAAAAAATAGTGTTGAATATCTAACATATACGTCAATCAAAAGCAAAATAGATTCGCTTAAAAAAGGGTTTAACTCTATCATTCCAAAAGATATAATAAATACTTTCCACTTTTATGAGCTTGATTTTCTATTATCAGGGCAAGGAGATATAGACATTAAAGATTGGAAAGCAAATACAATATACAAAGGAAAGTACCATGAAAATCACCCAGTAATTACATTTAAGTTAACAGCTCTAAAATAGAATAATTTAATTAAAAGAATATTTTCTATCTAAATATTAATTTGTGAAATAAATTTTAGGTAATTTCAAATTTCTGGGAAATTTTAACAGAATTGAAAAAAGAAGATTTATTAGCTTTCTATAAATTTTGCACTGGATGCACAAGAGTTCCTATTGATGGCTTTGGTTCTTTACAAGGAACAAGAAACAAATTTCAAAAATTTTGTATCGAATCTCCTTATTCGGTTATATGTTCAGACCCAAACAACAGATTAATAGAAGCAAATACATGCTTTAATAGAATCTATCTCCCACAATATGAAACAAAAGTTATTATGAGAAATATAATTTTTAAAATCTTAGAAAATGACACAAATTATTTTGGAAAGAAATGAGTGATTAAATATATTATTAAAAATGCTCAAAGAGCAATTAGAAAAACTAATTGGACGATACAGATATTGTAATTATGCAAAAAGGGTGGATGTAATTTCATTGTAGTTTAAATTTATATTTTAAGCTGTAATTTTTAAACTAAATGAAATTTGTATAATTATATAAGAAATTTCAAGGAAAAAATTTTCTTTAAATATTATTAAAACTTATTATTTAATAAATTTAAGCTAATTAAACTAAAATTTATTAAATGAAATATAAATAATTTTGTTGGCAAGAAATAAAAATTATTGTTATATTTATGCATTTAATAACTGAAATTCACAAAGATGTCTGACGAAGATTTTTATTTTTTTAAAAAAGCTCACTTAGAAGATTTAAATGAATTACTTGAATTTGGGAGAAAACAAGAATTTAATACATATTCACATGGTTATAAACTAGAAGATTTAAATAAATATTTAGAAGAAGTTTATAATGAAGCTAGATTTTCCGAATATATTTTAAATGAAGAAAATCAATTAATTTTAATAAAATCATCATCGTTAAATAAGATTATTGCATATATTTTGATTACAAAATGCTCTATTGAAAATGAAAAAGTAAATAAAGACATAGATTTTCTTATAAAAAAATTATATATTGATGAAAATTATAGAAGGATTGGATTAGGTTCAAAATTAATTCAAGAAGCTTGGCAAAAAATAAGTGAAAATTGTAATATTCAATATTATGAAAAAAAAGGTGATAGTAATTACATTCCTCCTAAACTTTTTGTAAATTTTTGGAATCAGAATATAAATGCTGAGAAATTTTATGAAAAAAATAACTTTAAATTTGTCTCAGAATATGGATTCCAAGTGGGTAGCGTTATTGATTATGACAAGCTTTATATATATAATTTTGAATTTGAATATAAATGAAATTTTTTCTATTATGAATAAATTGAAAATGCAATAATTATATCTTACAAATAAATAATCTTAGTTAATATTTAACAACTTCGAAGCACTTGAAGTTTAATTATTATCAAACAAAGATTCATTGTTTCATTCAATGCGGTTATTATTAAAAATTATAAAATTCTTTAAAATTATAAACCTAAACAATGGATATTAATACTTTCTTGGGCAATTGATAGGAAATGATGGAAGAGGTCACATATTTAAAGCCAGTTCAAAAGAAGATGTCTTGGATTACTTTTGCAGTCTGTATAATGAAGAAGATGGAATATTTTTTTCTAGTGGATATGAATTAAAGAAAAACAGTTGGGGAGGATACGGAGATCTTAATCTTGCTGGAGGCTACGGATGGAATGAATACGAATTAAAGAAAACTGGTCCGAATTCTCTGAAACTATTAAATAAAAATGGAATGAATTTTGATCACGAATATAATTCAAACGAAACTGAAGATAAATTAGAAAGATTTTATGGAACGGAAGATGAATTTAAAGCTGAAATTTTTAAGAGAACACAAAAATAATTTTAAAAGAAATATATTTAAAGCTAAAATTCTTAGGAGAACAAAAAATATAATTTTTAAAGAAATTTTAAAACCACTATTTTATATTTTATTATAAGAAAGGAATCAATAGTAAGATATAAAAATCAATAATTATTTTATAAAAAAAGTTTAATTTTCTCTTATAAATACAAACAAATACTCCGAATTTCTGAGTCAAAATAAATTAAAAAATCTAAAAATTTCTTGTATAATATAAAATCCACCTTTAAAAATACATAATTCATATATAAATTTTATGTTGTTTTTTAATAATTTTTTTTGCTTTTTGATAAATTTTATTTTATAATGGGAGGCTTACTCCAAAAATTTCTTGATAAATTTTTTTCTAAAAAATTAGAATTATGTTTATTGGGCTTAGAAAACTCGGGCAAAACAACCTTTGTTGATCAATTACATGGCAAAACAAAAAATACCGTTCCGACAATTGGTTTAAATGTTAAGCAATTGAAAAAAGGAAGTAATAAAAACAAAAATAAAAATAGATGTAAACATGAAAATTTGGGATATCGGTGGACAATTTCAATTCAGACAAAATTGGGTTGACTATGCCAAATTATCTGATGTTATTATATTTATGATTGATGCAAGTGATGTAAAAAAATTATAAAAATATAAAAAATTTATCCTTTACTAAAAAATTATGCGTCTTCAAATAGAATATTTTAAATATTATTGTAAAAATTATTTTAAAATTATAAACCTATTATTTTACAATTTAAATGATAAATGATTAATTTAGTTTGAAAAAATATCAATAAGTAAAAAAGAATTACAAAGCCTACTTGATAAAAAAGAATTAGAAAATAAACCATTATTAGTATTAGCGAATAAAATTGATATTGAACCACACATGAGCGAATCAGAAATTATACGAGAATTGAACTTAGATTATATTTACTCTAATCCTTGGGCGGTTATTTCATTTTCAGCCTTAAGAGGAACTAATTTAGAACAAGTTTTAGATTGGCTTTCGAAAAAAGGAAAATAATTAAATAAAAGTTTTTTTACTTAATTAGTGTATGTTAAATAAAAATAAGGAAAAAATATGATTAATATGTTCATAAAAAAATCTTCTAATCAAAATATTTATCTTATATCGAACCAGGATAAAAAATTAATATACAAATAAACATTATTTGTCATCTATATTCTAATATTCCAAAATTAATTTCCTTATTTTATTTTAAAGGAAAAAAAAAATAATTTATTTTTTATTTATTAAATTTTATAAATTGCTCATATTTTAGACTTATTGAATATTATTTCAAAGTTATTATAATAATTTTTTTAAATTTAAATATATAAACTCAATTTAAAAAATAATATTCAACTGAAAAATGGCAAAAGGTAAAGGTTTATCGTTTGAAGAAAAAAGAAGGAGAATGTTAGAAATTTTTAAAGAAGACGCTTCCTTTTATCATTTAAAAGAAATAGAAAAACTAGGAACTAAAAAAGGGATTATTTTTCAAGCAATAAAAGAAGTCTTGGATAGTCTTGTTAATGATAATTTAGTTGAATGCGAAAAAATTGGTTCTTCCAATTTTTATTGGGCTTTACCCAGTAAAATTTATCAAGTCAAAAAAAACAAGCTGGAAAAAAACTTTGTGTTAATCAAGTAACTTAAAATTTTTTTATGATATTAAAGAAGAATATTGAATAAATTTATAAAATAAACTTAATTAATATAATCTTTTCATTTAATAGAAATAATGAAGAAGAGATAGAAAATTTAACCCAGCAAATAAAGGATGCAAGATCTGAGAGGAAAGAAACAGATGAAAGAAAACAGAAGCTTGCGCAGTTGAATGAATTAACGGAAAAAGAAAAAGAATTGCAAAAGAAAATTGATGAAATTAATAAATTTCACCCGGAAAGATACCAGGATTATATTAATGACGGAAAGCAACTTTTGGTTTTAACTGATTTGGTATTTAATAAAAATTTTAATATTTTATAATTTAGTAATTTTTTAATAATTTAACATCTTTTTTATATTGGAAAAATAGTATTAATTTAATATATTTTAGTGGAAAGATAATATATTTACTGTTCAAAACTGGCTTAAAAGTAAAAATCCTGATACTAAATTGGTCGATTTATTTCCACAATTAGAAAGTTTAAATTTATTTGATTAAAACAATAATATAGATAAGCTAATTTATATATAAAATAATATGAATAAAGTCTTCTTTAAATAAGCTTTGAATAATCAATATATAAATAAAAAGGATTATCTAGATAAAAATTATAAATAAACCTGTTTTAGGATTAAATGTTTTAATTAATAATTTTACTTTAATATTTTTTTTGGAGTTATTATTTTTCGATGTACTTTTCATAAAAGTTTAATGTTTATATAAATAAAATGAATGAATTGAAGAAATTAATTTATTTTAATAAATTTTATTACATATCATTAAAAATTTGAAAATGTCAAATGAAACAATATATGTATTTCCCTCCTTTACTAGTTTAGCTTGTTATTTATTTAATAGGAAAACCCAAGGAAATTCTTCATTTATAAAACATAATTTTGAACATCATTTTAAATTATTCTTTCTTATTATCATTTTCTCTATGCTTAATTCAATATATTCATCAACTGAAATTAACAATACAAGCACAATTTCAGATATATATATGGAAAACATTCTTCTAAAAACAAATTCAATAAATAAAAATAAAAAATATCTTAAACATCAAAAAAATAAATTGAATAGAATAACTTTTGAGGAAATCTCTGAGAAACAAAATCTGAAAAATTCCCAAAAAGAAAAGGAAGAAGCTCTTATGAATTATTATTCTGAATACATATCTCTTATAAAAGATATGGCTGAAGAGTCAGATGAAAAGGAAGACCTCAATAAAAATGAGATAGGAGAATTAAATGAAAATTCTGATCACAATAATGAGGAATTTTACCAGATATCTAACGAGCAAATAAACTGCATTATGTTCGGAAAAAGTTGCAAATATGAATCATTAATTACAGAAGAAGGAAGATCTATTTTAAAACAAAAAAAGATATTAATGCAAAATAATAATGAAAATAATAATTTAAACGAGTCTGAAGATCAAAAATATCAAAAAAAGACAGATAGCTATAAATTCTCTTTTACTTTTAGAGATGAATATGAATATTTGAATACTGATCAAATTCAAAGAAAATCAACAGAGAATAATAATAATTATAAAAAAGACAGAAATGCAAATAATAAACATAAAGAAAACATTGATAAAAATTTTAAAGAAAACTCAAATAATTATGTGAATAACAACAATCATAAAGATTTATATGAAGAAGTAACATCTGAATATTTCAACAATCATCAAGATCAAAAAAAATTATTTGACTTTTCAGTAAAGGCCTTATATGGGAATTCAACTCTATTTAATTTCAATATAGAAGATTTAGAAAACTTAATAAAAAAAAATTATTTGACAGATGGTCAAGCTATTTTATTATGGGAAACCCTTACAATGTCAAAAACAGATCGTTTAAAAAATTTGAATATTCAACGCGAAATGGAGACTGACTCTGAAATATATATTTTCAATCTCATTCCTATAAAATGTTTAAGTTTAATAATCCTGAATTTTGGAATATGTATAATAGGATATAATATTCTATTATCCTACAACACTAAAGATCGAGATAAGACTAGTTACTTAATAAATATTATAATCATAAGCTTTTGTTTATATTCAGGAGAAAATTTTTATTCTTGGAAATATTATCTAGTGACCACAGAAATGTTTATTTTGTTTTTATGCGCATTAAAATTTTTCTTTGATTCTATATTCTATAAATTTGGATATGCAATAGAAGATTTCAGTGTTTTCGGATATTTCTCAAAAACAAAAAACACAACGCAATTTATATTGAAAATAATAAATATGTTTCTTTGCACCTTTTTTGTTGGAGTTTTTTCTTTCACAAAATTTCCTCATTTTTATAATTATATTTTATTTTATTTTTGTGTAACACAAATGATAAATTTAATAAGTGTGTTCTTACAATACGAAGTCCCAGCAATTTTTCAACCTTTTAGACACTTCGCAATGATTATTCTTGGCTTAATGAATTTCTTTTTTATTAATTTTCATAAGAAAAATTTCCACAATCATAAATGGATTTCTTATAAAAGATCAGACTCATTTTATTTAATTGGGGATCTCTATACTTTTTATTGCTTTAGTTATTTTTATGATTATTTGTTTATACAAGCTAATAATATATCGAAACTTTTCTATGAGAAAAATCTTGATAATGAGAAAATTAACTCACAAATTTCATCAACAATGAAAGAGCATTCGGAAATGAATAAACAATTTACTATTGATGATTCATTTTGGATTTTGGGATTCGCATTTGGAACTTTGATTCAATATGTTGGATTAAGCGAAAATAAATATTTAGTGTTTTATTTTTCTTTTTATTTTTTCAAAACGTCACTAAGTATTTTTGGAAGACAATATCATATTAGATATTTGAGGTTTATTTATAATATTTTTGTCTTTTTATTTTTAATCACAAATTATTTGATTTCAAATAAAAATGATGATCTTTTATTTGAGGTAAATCTAATTTTATTTTGTCAATAAAATTAATCTTTGAATTATCAGTAATGAAATTGTTTATTAGCTCTATTTATTACTTATTAATTTTTAATTTAGGTTCTGAATATTTCTAGTCTACAAATTATTTCAATCACAAAATTTCTTTTAAGATTAATAGGCCTAATTTACATCTTCATTATCATTTTTCAAAACCATGAATATATTACTACGAGTAAATATAGTGAAAATATTAATTATTCCTTGCAAGATGAAATCAATCAAGAAGACATTAATCAAATTTATAAAAAAGAACATATTTTTTTCGATGCTAAGAAAAACAAAAAAGTTAAAACAATACAAATTTCTTTTGTAAAAGAAAAAAAGCCAAAGTTTTCTTTTTGGAATATTATTCATATTCAAATAGATATATATGGAAATTATTTTATAATTTGCTTGTTATTATTATTCACGAAAGAAGTGGAGACAAATTTCATTATTTTATTGGGATATTACATATTAATGATACTGCTTTTAACAAAGGTAATTTCCTATATAATATTAGTGATTAAAAAATATAAGTTTTTTTTATAAATTAAGTAATGAAATTCTTTCAGATATTTTTTAATTTTTTTATTTAGATGCTTTTTTTCATTAATGATTTCAAAAATGATACAGAATACTTATATGCATATTCAATAGCATTCTTTATTGGAATAAGGATGATAACCCACACAAATTTACTTAAAACTTCGTTTATTTTGTCGTGTTGCTACATGTTTATTTTAATAATAATGTACTGTTTGAATGAGAGAAGAAGGTTTTTCTTTACAATATTAATTACATTTCATTTATATTCAGCAAGTATTTTCTTGAATTCAAATTATACATTTGTTCTTATGATTCTTTTAATTTTTATACCTCTTTTCTTAACAAAGACTGAAAACAATAAATTGAATTGTTCTTTATTAAGCATTTTTTTCCCATTATTTCTGACAATCAGTATTCAAATTTACGGATTTAAAAATGTTTTGAAGAATTTATTGAAACTGAATAATATAATAAATCAATATTTAAGTTTCGATATTTTTATATTCGCACAAAATATCGTTCATGGAGAATATATTAATGAACTCGAAATAATTGCATTCATAATAAGATTCTTTAAAAATAATATTTAATATTAATTAAATATCGAAATTTAGTATAAATTTTATATTTTATTTTTATTTCAATTCTTTATTAAGTTTAAATATTTAATTTTATATTTTGTCTAAACATTTGTTTATATTGAATACTTTAATAATTTCTATTAATCATTGATATTCTATTTCATTTTTCTCCAAATAAGGCTTTTCTTAAATTATTCTCCTCTATATTTGCATTTTCTTGTTCTACATTCGTTCCAAAGATACTTGAAACAATGTCTGGGATCATTTTCATCAGCTGAAGCTTACAATGAGATTTAAATCTGTCGACAAGCTAAATAATTTAAAATAAAAAAAATCGGTATTTATCAATAAAATTTATTAGATTTTATATTAATTACATCTTGCAAAGTATAAAACTTATTTGCTTTCAAAAAGGTGGCTATTTTAATACTTGCATTTCTGATATTCATCAAAGATTCTTCTGCATAATAAAAATTCAACTTCATTTCAGAAGGACTAACATTTACTTCTTTGAAGTAAATAGGATATTCTTCTTCTGGGTCTTCAACTTTTCTATTTTTAGACGAATCTTCTTCCTCAACCGGTTTGTTTAATTTAAAGAAATTTAATAAAAATTCAATCTGAGATTTATGTATATCAATCGATAAAGGTTGTAAAAGAATTTTAAAATCATTAATATAAAACCATTCCGTGACTTTATCTATTTGATTTAATGAATAATTAAATTACATTTTAAATTTCACTGTATTTAGATTTTTTTAAAGAATATACCTAAATTAAGATCCTCTTTTTCAAGTATTATGTATTTATCTTGCTTCTCTAAACTTATTAAAGGCTCTAAATTCATTACTGGAACCTGTAAATTTTCTGGAAAAATTGGATTGTTTAAATTTCTTCCTTTGTCTAATTTTCGTAGTAAATATCGATTTTGATATTTATCATCTAAATTTGAGATTAATTTGACATCTCCCAAAAATACTTTTGATCTTGATTTTCTATCTTTCCTATCAAGGATGATTTGTTCCCCAAAGAATTGAGTGATTATTAATTGTATTTTTGTTTCATTATCCTAATAAATTAAAATTAAATTTAGATAATTAAAATTTTTAAAAAGCGTTTACTTGCTTTAAAGCCAAATCAACTTCATTAACATTGAATTTTATTTTCTTTAAAAGTTTCGCACTATTTTCAAACTGGCTTTCAATTCCTGAAGTTTTCTTTTCTATCAAAGCCTTTATTTCACTTAATTTTTTTTTCCCCTTCAAAACATCTATTTTATCATCAAGCTTTTTCTTTTCTGTTGCATAAGACTCAGTTCTATCATAGAGTAGTATTTCCAGAATATTATAAAAATCTTGGAAATCTTTGGCTTGGAAAAATCCTCTTATTTTAGCAACATTTATAGAGATTTCATTTGAGCTGTCAATCTTTTCTAATTTACTTTCGAGTTTATTTAAAATATTAAAGTTAATTTGAGGAGATTCTAAAATTTTATTGGCTTTCTTTTCACTCATTGTATAAGAAAGCAGATTCATTTTTTCCAAATTTATATTTAAAAAAAAATCTTTTTTTGCAGAGTCAAGGCATATATCAGATAACTCTACTGAGCACTCTTCCTCGCTAATTAAAATAATATGAGAGCCTTTGATTTCATTTTCAATTCTGATTTTTGGATTCCTCAAGCTAAAGAAAAATTTGAGCGAACCTGTGTTGTAAGTTATTTGTTTTTCTTTTTTTAAATTTTTTTTATTTTTTAATGTTTTTCTACGAATGGAAGCATTGTTTTGTAGATTATTTTCTAATACATAATGGTTATCATCTATTTTTGAAACGTATGTATCTGCTTTGTTCATTAAATTTAAATTTTTATTATTGTTCAAGTTTTTATGATTTTCGCTTTTGATATTATTAGATCTAATAACATTAGAATCGCTAATATCTTCGTCTGTTTCTTCCTCTAAATCAACTTTAAGAATCAATTTGTCTACTATTTTCAGTACATCTTCGAAGATTATTAGTTGAATTAAGTCTTTGTTATATTTATTATATAAAATCTCAAATCTGTTTACTTTGATCAACATATCTTCTGACTTTTTCATTGAAATCCTTTTGAAATTTACATTTATAATCTTTATAATGGAGTTTCCTGATTCTTTTGAATCATTTTTCTTAGGAGCGTTTTTATTATCTTCTTCTTTATCTTTATATATATAAAAGTAATCAAATGTCAGATCATTTAAATATTTATATCTAAATGACTTTTTTAGTTCCATAAAATTTAAAAATTCTGATTCGATTTTTAAATTTTTGTAAAATTCATCAATATTTTCAGTCTCTAAATTATAATAATTATTATTGTTTATATTTGGATTGGAATTTCTATAGTATTGGTTAAAATTAATCATTGAATAAGGGTGATTTTTATAATCGAAATTATTTCCATTTATAATTAAACTATTTTCATTATCAACACTAGTATTAATAAATTTATTATTTCTAAGTTCTAATAATTTTTGGATTTCGCTTTTGCTCTTGAAATATTTTGCAATATCCTTATCATATTTAAAATATAATTCATCATTCATATATTCTGAGTCCAAATAAGACATTGAAAAAAGATTCATTTTTACTTTCAATGTATCTTTACATTCTTCTTTTTCAGATCCTAGAGTTTTTTTAAACGAAATGCAACTGGAATGAATTCTTATAATATATCCAAAGAACTCAATTTCTTTAGCATCTTTTCCCACACTGAAAATATTTTCAAATTCCTTTTTACCCTTTTCATATTTTACATAATAGATTATTTTTAAATCAAATAAAGCAAGAAATAACTTCATAGAATAATTTTCATCCGTTTTTTTATCTTGTTCTTTTTTATTCTGAGTAATCTTGAATTTAGGAATATTATCGCCATATCTTAATTTTAGATAATTATTTTGTTTGATTCCAGGCTTTTTGTCTTCAACCACTAGATTATGTATTGTTTCTTTTTGAATAGAGTTGCTAGTGTTATTATTATTGCAATTAATATTATTAGTTTGATTTTTCAGATTATTTGTAGTATTTTTATAGATGTTTGAAATTTTCTGATCCAAACTCGAAGTAGGATTTTGGATTTTATTATCTGACTTATCCTTTGATTGAATAGGCTTCTTCGAATTAAATTTTTCAATATTGAGTTGCAAATTAGTATTAGTATTTAATTCTTTTGCAGGAATCAATTGATCATTCAATATTGATAAAGTGTTTTTGTTCTTAGGTAAGGAGTAATTAAATAGATGAGAATCTCCAATGTTATTCTTTTTATCATTTTTATTTAAACTTGTAAAATTATGTAAATTTATTGTATTTGAAATGTTTTTATTGTGAGGAATTTTCAAACTTGTATTATTCAAAAAGCCATTATTTGCATCTTTATTTTCCATCAAGTTAATCTTCATCTCCATAGCATTTGTATTAGAAGGATTTCTCTCAGAACTTTTTTTTGTTTTTTGAATCTCAAAATTTATATGATTCTTCTCTATTAATGAACCATCATTAACGAAATAAAATTGCTGATTATTTCCTAGATTTAAATAATCATTTTTATCTTCTGTTTTGTTAATAATTATTCGATTGAAATTGACTCTTGGATCTTCTATTATGTTTTGATTTAACGATTTAGAATCCTTATTTAAAATGATATTATTGTTTGAATTAATTTTGATGACTTGTCCGTTTTCTAAAGTTTTTAATTGATTATCCTTCTCTTTTTGATTATCTATAATATCATCATCAATTTTCTTATTTTCTTCTGTCTTAAAATATTTCTTCAACGTTATATTCCATCTATCCAAAAAGTTTTGAAAAATTTTAGTCGAAGCTTCCAAATACTTATAGTAAATAAAGAGAGTTAAAGATTTCGTGTTATGCAAAAACCTATGTAATTCCAATTTTTTATCTATTAGGCTTTTATCTGAACACACTTCAGTATCAGCATTTAAAACTTCGTTTGGAAAATTATTTATAAAAATTTGTTTACTTTCCATTTCTTTGGAAGGAATATTTAGTCTAATGATGTTTTTGCTTAAGTCATAATTTAATTCCAGAACAGGTAAAATTATTAGAGGAAAACCATCAACATTTAACGTCTCATCAAAGCCAAATTTCAATGAAAAGCATGTGATTTCCATTGTATCTGAGTTGGGAGTAGTTATAATGTCTATTGCGCAAAGAGTGATTTTTAAGTCTAATTTGAATTCATCTTCTTCATCATTTTTTAACAAATTTTGTTGTGCAAAATTCTTTGCGGCTTCGTCAATTTGATCAGGATCTAATTTGGAATTTTTCTTTATTGTATTATTTGTTTTAATTTGGGGCTTGGTGTTAACAACCATCGTTTTTGTTTTTTCTTTTTCTTCTTTTTTTGATTCGATTTTCTTTTTTGCTAGTATATTATTTTCAAATTCTTGTAAAGAATTTAAACTTGCAATGAAGTTTACTACAATAATCGTCAGTTGCGAATAAGCTTTGATCTTTTTCATTTCAAGGATATCTGTAGGGATATATTGTTCGAATGGAAAATTTGAAATAACTTTTACAGATTTAAAAGCAAACGCGATAGTCCTGTCAAAGAGGTTAAGGTTGTATAGATTAATAAAGATATTAGGTATATCAATTTTAAATTGTGTATTTAATATTCTTTCTTTATAGACTTGGGTATGATGCATATAATAATTATTTTGACAAAGTATCCAGCTCATTTGCTTGTTGGGATTGAAATTATTATATATATTATAATCCTTTATTGTTAAGTTAAGATCTTTGACCTCTAAGATTTTTTTGGAATGGTTAAGAAATAAAACTTCTAAGAAAAACAGAGTCAATTCACTTGCTGAAGAAAATTATAAATTGGATATATTTATATTAAATTTTAGGAAAAAAGCATTTTTATAAATGATAAATACTTTTTGTAATTTTGTCGTAGTAAAGAATAGAATTATTTGGATTAATCATATCTGTATAATTCTTCAATTTTACATCAACATAGTCATAAACTCTTAATGTGAAATTTCTAACAATCAGTAAGCTTGAATAATCTTTTTTAATTGATTTGAGGGTCTTAAGCGCATTTTTTACTGTATTGTTATCTGCAGTTTCCATTTTATACATCTGCAAATCAGTATCAAAAACCGAACAAGTTGCAACATTGTTTTCTTTAATTTCTATTGAGATGAATCTAAATAAAATATCGACTGTCGATGTTCTTTCACTTTCAATAACTAATTTTTCTCTTTTATTGTTATCAATGATAAATTTCCAATCTAAATGGTAATCTAACCATTCTGGAAAAAATTGATAATAAGTGGATATTTTAGTAATCATAAAGCTCAATTCCAGACAGTAGTAGTAAATTTTGATTTCATCAAAGGAAATTCTTACATTTCTATCATTGAAATTTATAACAAAAAACTGAATATCTAAAAATTTCGATTTTTGTTTGCATAATAAATTAGTTAAGTTTTTGTGATAAAATGTAAGACTGTTTATTCTCAAATGCTATAATGAGATAATTAAATAGATTTCCAATATTATTTATTATATTGAAAAAATTTGAAAATCAGAAAATCTCAAATAATTATACTTTGTCAACTAGAAGTTCCATATCATTAAATGAAGTAGATATAATATCTGTAAAATCTATTATTTTGACCAAATTAACATTTTCGAAAATAAGTGAAACTTTATCTTGCTTATTTGATTTAAAAGGTCTAGGCTTGTTTTTAAATAATCGAATCTTATTTCTTTTTCCGCTTTCGAAAATAAAACCTAAAAAGGTAGGCAAAAAGCTCATTATATCCATTAAATGATTATCATATACTCTGAGATTAGAAGTTCCAAAAGTAATTGAAACTATTTTTATGTTAAAAAAATTTAATTTTTTAATATCTAAAAAATTCTAAAAATCATTAAATCAAAATGTTTTTAAAATTAATAAAAGATGAATTTAAAATATAAACAAGAAAAATCATTACTGGAAGATAAAAATTTTGTTTCATTTATCTCAATTTTAAAATTTTGAAGCATTATATCCGAAACATAATAGAATTCATTTGTTTCGAAGATTAAATTATTCATAAAACTTTGACTAGTAGAGCTATTATCATTAAAATTTTTAGGCGTTTTAATTCCAAAATATGTATTTAAAATTCTTTTTTTATTTTTATTCTTTTCAAAAAAATTAAATCTGCTGCTTTCATTATTTATTAAAACATTAGTATCAATCGGATTTGAAATAGTCAAAATAAAAGGAAGGAAAGTGATGGAAATGTTATCATGCGAAAACTTTGTTTGTTCAATCTTTAGAGCCATCGTTAAGTTGCGAATATTTAACATCAAATTTTCATTAAAAAGACAAATATGGAAATTTTTGAAGTTTAAATTTATTTCAGTTTCGCAATTGTAATGTTCGATCTTTTGCAAAGGAACAGTTAAAGAATCTATTTTATCTACGCCATCCACTATTTCTATGACATTTTCAAGAATTTTATTTAATTTTTCTGTGTGAGCGAAGATGAAAAAATTCGATAAATCAGAAGCAATCAATTTTTTAATCTTCGTCCCTTGCTTGTCTTTAGAATAAAAGATTTCTTCTAAAATATTCAAATTATAATTTGGAACATTTAAAATATAACTGTCTATATCAGCGAGTATGCGTATATCTTGAAATCTCAGATCAATAGAATTGTTTAAAAGCTTTTGATTTCGAGGGTCTATTGTGTAAATCAAATTGACGGTATTCAAAAAACAATATTTGTTTATTTTTATAATAAAATCTGTTGAGAGATTATTGTCTGACTTAAAATTGACTTCTATATTTTTTATTAATAATTTGAATTTTTTTAAATTGGTTTGCATTTCTTTATAAACTAATTTCTCAATAGGAATTACTTTATCTGGATTTATTTGGTCAACTTTTCCGTTTATTATGTTTTCTTTTTTTCCTATAAGAATTAATTGTATAATGTTTTTAATCAATGTTTTCATGCTTTTTGTAGGTAAATTGATAGTAATGTTGTTTATTTCTATTTTCTTTCCAATTGAATTGGGATTGGGAGAATTATCTTCATTTAAAAAGACCAAACCATTATAGAAAGATTGCTTGAAAACCAGTTGCTTGACATTTATAAGATGTATTCTATACATATTTTCATCTAACTTATCAATTAAATTCTTAATAAAGTTTTCACCATTCTGATTGCTGTCGTTAGATTCAATCGAACTCTTTTTCCTTTTTATAGGATTCTTATTTATGTTATGTTCATCAATGAAAAGAGTTGTCTTTATATTAGAATTAAAGGTTTTTAATTTGCTTTTGTGATTCCATAATAAATTTTTGTATTCAAAAAGGTTAAGTTCAGTAAGAATTCCATATAAGTTGTAATCATTCAACTATAAATTTAACAATTATTTTTAAATATTTTAAGTTAAACTCAAGAATAAGCAGAAAAAACAATTTAAAATAAATGTAAAATTCAATTAATATATAATTTTGAAATTTACTCGATTTTGTCCTTTTAAGGCTCCAATATGTAATTTTCCTAAATGAACCAAGTATGAGCCTTTGGATTCACTCAATTCAAAATATATTCCAGAACTTATAATTATAATGTCGAAAAAAATTATTAACTGTGTAATTATTTTTTCTTTAAAAGTACTGTTCGGTTGATGTTTATTCAATTCTTCCAATTTTTCTATTTCTTTGAATTCTTTTTCTTCTACATCATTTTTTTGATAAATATTCAATAAAGAATCTATTTTTTGTTTATATTTATCTTTTTTTGTTTGAAAAAACTGATTATTTTCTAAAATAGAAGAAGAAACACCATTTGTTCTTATTTTTGTCATCACCATTTGAATAAGTTCATTAAGCTCTTTATCTTCAATTGAATTGAGATTTCCAATAAAATGAAATTTTTGAATTTGTATTCGAATTCTAAACCATATCAATTCAAAGGAAATCCCATTGAAAAATAAAATTATTGTTTTATTTGAATCTAAAATTTTTATTTCTAAATTTGATATTTTGTAAAAACCTGAAATATTATAGTTTATTTCAATATTTTTTTTGAATTTATTGATAACTGAGAGAAAAGTTATAATCAAGATAAATGGTAAATGAATTAGAAAAATTATAAAAGAAATTAAAAGGAACCAAAACATTTTTTATTTATAATCTAAAAAATAAATTTTATAAAAATATAATTTTAAATTCAAAATTTTGATCTAATAGAAATAAAATCAGAAAGAAAAATGTGAGAAAATTATAAATTTTAATATAAAGCG
>Ga0194116_10003597_pt1 | contig 18506 bp, 16 predicted proteins | sample TA2MahsurfametaG_4_FD_148617 | JGI IMG/M metagenome (GOLD analysis project Ga0194116, IMG submission 148617) | Freshwater microbial communities from Lake Tanganyika, Tanzania - TA2015008 Mahale S9 surface | ecosystem: Environmental > Aquatic > Freshwater > Lake | place: Tanzania: Lake...
CGGCAGGGCGGAGTCCGAACTCGACGCCTCACTGGAGAAACTGAAGCTGCTCTACAAGATGCAGAATCTGCGCGAGAAGGGCGCCGCAAAGGGTGCGATCGCCGAAGTTGAACTCGCCGATGTATTGCAGAACTACATCGACGATGCCGGCTGGAATGACAACATCACCGATACCAGCTCGAAGGTGGGCGCCCTGCCGCGACGGAAGGTTGGTGACCTCACCGCGGAGATCGCCGGTGGCGCAGCCACGTTGACGATCGAATCGAAGTTCGACAAGTCAATTGCCGAAGGCGACACCATCAACCTCGACACGCGAGGCAAGAAGGGCGCGGAGGGCGAAAAAACGGCCCACGGCCAGTTGCTCACGGCGCTGGTTAACCGTGCCGCCCAGATCGCGATCATCATCTTTGACGCCGACAACTGCAGCGCTTCAATCTCGAAGCTGGGTGACATCACCTTCGTGCCGGAACTGCCGGGATTCATCGTCAAGGTAAAGCGCGCGCAGGGCGACTTTGCAAACGCATGCCTCGCGTATTCGATTGCCCGCGAGATGGCGTTGCTCGGTGCCGACAAGGTGTCCGGGGATCACGTGAACCTGGCCGTCAAGCGGATGGTGCGCGACCTGAATGTGCTGGCATCGATCTCGTCGACGCTCGACGACATTGAGGGCTCGGCGAAGTCAACGATCGAATCGGTTGAGACCATTCGCGAAACCATTGCCCTGACCGAGAAGAGCCTGCAAGACACCCAGGACAAGCTCAAGGGTGCATTGGCGGGGGACAAAACGACCCTGGAGCAGTGGAGGGAGTTCTTCCTTGAGTCTTGAATGCTTGATTCGACGTATGTAGGAGGCGTTCTTTCTCCTGGCTTTTTCGATTTGCGAAACAGGGAACTTGTAATGTGGTGCGGTGCCTAATCTAAAATTTGCTGATCTCTTTGCGGGAATTGGCGGAATGCGCATTGCCTTCGAAAAATCTGGAGCCGAGTGTCGATTGACCTCTGAGATTGATGAGAATGCAATGAAGACTTATCGGAGAAATTTCGTTGAGTCCCCGTCGCATCAATTCATACCCGATGTTCGCGAAGTCGCTCGGTTTGCAAATCTCGGTGAACTTGCACCGGAGGTGAAATTGGTCCTGGCTGGATTCCCGTGTCAACCATTCAGCATTGCTGGATTACGTAAGGGCCTCAGTGATGAGCGAGGAAAGATCTTCACGTCAATATTGGACATAATCTCGCAGGAAACGGTTCAAGCCTTTGTTCTGGAGAACGTTCGTGGAATCATGTCCCACGATCGTGGCTCAACGTTCGCGTACATGCTTCAAGAGTTGGGAAGACGAGGATTTCCAGGGCTGAAATTTTCAGTTCTGAACTCAATGACGCACGGAGGTGTGCCACAAAATCGAGAGCGAGTCTTCATCGTTGGATTTCGAGACGAAAAGAATGCTGATGCATTTGACTTCCCATCGCGAGTCGAGCTTCGTAAGTCTCTTGCGGATGTGATGGAATCGCACCGGGTTGATGATCGTTACTACTATGACGGACGCTTTGACTGCTATACCAAACTTCGCGAGGCGGTCACCAAGAGAAACACGGCCTATCAGTGGCGTCGTGTCTACGTGCGCGAGAACAAGAGCGGAGTTGTCCCTGCCCTGACTGCCAACATGGGCTCGGGTGGGCACAATGTGCCAATAGTGAAGGATCGTTTCGGAATTCGCAAGTTGACACCACGCGAATGTGCAAGGTTGCAGGGTTTCCCAGAAAAGTTCAAACTTCCAGAAGGTATGGCGGACAGCCATCTGTACCACCAGTTTGGAAACTCTATAACCGTCAGTCTCGTGGCTCGACTTGCGAAACGCGTGGTTGACAGCCTGTGAAGCCACCATTCGAGTTTGACGAAGAGAAGTACATGAATGGCATTCGAGCTGTTGGTTCGCTGTCGCGGCTCTTCAGCGACAACGACGTACCGTATCTCGACTCGCGAGTTGTTGAGAGGTTGTTCATCGACTCCACATCGAGTCGAGACCTATCTCGTGAAGACAAATCATTCGACGTTCTCGTTGGTGGAAAGTGGGGAGTTGGGGTAAAGACGTTCATCGGCAAAGGGAGATCCAAGGTCGAGAAGATTGCTGAGTTCAATCGTGCCTCTGGCGAAGGAGCCTTCAGTGGTAAGGGTCCCGAACAGCTCGCAATCGCAGTTAGCGCGCAACGAAACGACAGGCTGAAGTCCGACCTGAGTGAACTTGGTATTGAGATTGATGACTGCCTTTATCATTGCTTGGTGCGCGGAACGCACCAAGCATTTATCCACCACGAAGCCATGAACTTGGTCAAGCTCGATCAGATCCGTCCGCTGGGAGGCGCCGGAGGACGCGGAGCCAGATGGGATGCATCGAGCCCGCACATTCACTTCAGTGATGGCCAGTCGGAGTACTCGTTCAACCGCTCAAAGAGTGTGTTGTACAAGCGGTTCATGTTCGCGAGTAAGCCAAAGAAGTACCGAATAGAGATGATTGAGGATCCCCTCCCCGGGATCACGCATTGGATAAGCAGGGAGCTGGGATACTCGGTTGGCGTGGTGCGTAGAGGCGGTCGTTCGTTGTCGTCTCCCCATCTAGGCTCGGCATTGAAAAAGGACGGCACAATGAGTAGTTCGCCAGGCGTCGACTTCGTCATTCTGCCTCTGTACTCGGCTAGGTCTCGCGAAGTGCTTCCAAAGTCGGGCATCAATCAGTGGGCGGCCAGCGGAAGGTCGAGAAAGTTCGGAGAGGCATATATTCCAATTCCGGCGTCGATTCACTCCCACTTCCCGCGTTTTTTCCCTGCGCGGGACGTCAAGTTCCGGTTAAGTCTTCCTATCGGGGAGGTTAGTGCGAAGATCTGCCAAGACGGTGGCAAAGCCCTGATGTCAGATCCGAATCATTTGCTTGGAGAGTGGCTAATCGGGGTGTTGGATCCCTCGATATCGAGAACGGCCTTCAGCCGGCCGGCCCCGCGTCGAGCACCGTTCCGATATGCCGACCTGGAAAGAATCGGGAAAGACGCGATTCGAATCGAGAAGTTCGTTGTGGGGCGAACGCCCCGGTTTAGAGCCACATTTGCTCCGTTGGGCTCGTATGAAGACTTCGTGGATCAATTCGCTTGATTTAGTTCCCCAATAGAAGGTACCATCAATGCGTTACATGTCTGGGTCTCCAATTGCATCACCAAAGTGGCACTTTCGACGGATGCGGCCGGATGAACCATTCGAGGGAGACGTTGAGCCTTATGCGTTCGACTACTCGATAGACGCTTTCGTTAGGGAGGTTGTTCAGAACTCAACCGACCAGAGGGTAGATGCGTCACGGCCCGCACGAGTTGAGTTTCGGTTTTTTGAGCAGGACCTCAAGACTCTTCTCAAACAGGAGTTCATTGGCTGGAAGACGATCGAGGCTCATTTCAAGCATTTGGCGCAGGGACAGGGCCACAACACCGCGCACTTTAGGAATCTCCTCTCCCGAGTTGGCGCGACCGATAAGGGGCCCAGAACGACAGTGATTTCTTTGGTAGTGAGCGACTCGAACACTGCCGGGCTGGATGGACCGTTGCTCGGTATTAAGGGAAATTTCTGTAACTTGTTGCGAAACAAGCTTGTGACAAAGGAGCCGGGCGATCGCAAGGGCGGAGGTGGAACATTTGGTATCGGAAAGAGCGTTTGGTGGGCCTCGAGTGAGACGCGTCAAGTGTGGTTCTCGACTGCGTACCAGGAGGGACCGGAGATTCGTAGGCGAATGATGGGCCGTACCTATCTCGCGGATCATTACGACAAGGGGAGTCCTCCGAAGCCTTGGTCAGGTGACGCGTACTTCGGAATTGAAAGCAGTGTCGATGGAGAGTCCGTAACCATGCCGCTCGAGGGTGATGCGGTTTTGCAGTTCGCAAATGGCACACCACTCGAGCGTGTTGCATCGCAAACTGGGACAACGGGGTACGTCCCGTTTTTTGAGGATCCCTCAGCCGAATCGCAGCCGTCCATCGAAGAGTTGGCAGCCAAGACCGTCGAATCCCTTGGGCGGAATTTCTGGCCGATGATCTCCGCGCAAGGACTTGAGGCAGTTGTTGTAACACGCGATCTTAGAGGGCGAGAGTCCACTACTACAGTTCCTGTTCCGCAGTGGAGCGGGCCGTTTCTACGGGCGTTGCAGGCTCCGTTGGCTGACGTCATAAGCGAGGCGGCGGGGGTTGGAAGTTCCCCGATTGTGATTCAAGTGCCCAGCCGAAAGGACGGTGGCCATGGGGCCACTGTCACTAATGCGGACTTGTGCGTTGCGAAGTTGTCGGATTCGGAGACACCCCTTGTCGAGGCCGCCGGCCTGCTCAACAAAGTGGCTTATGTCCGTGGCCCACAGATGGTTATCAAGTACGAACAAGCGATAGGGCAGAAGGGCTCGGTACCTCACCATGTGGGCGTTGTCCGGTTGGGGCACTACTCGTTGGAGAGATCTTCAATCCAGGAACAATTCATCGCCGATTCAGAGCCACCGAGCCATAACAACATCGCTAGCTCACGTAAGTTGAGAGACAACTATGTAGTTGGGTATCAGAAGGCGATCAGATCCTTGTATGAGCAAGTGTGGAGTTTGGGTCGGAATTTGCTTGGGCGTACCGATGACGGCTCAGATAAGCCCCCAAAGAAGCTAGATGAGATGCTCGCAGGTAGGACGCCGAAGCCCGGCAACGAAATTGTCATACCTCCCACAGGCGTACTCTGGTCATCAGGCAACTTCTCTCTGGTGTGGGAGGGCGAGACGGCAAAAGTAGAAGTTGAGCTTCGTCGCGGCCGTTTGGCTGGCGATAGGCCAATCTCCATAGCGGTCGCGATTGTGGCGGTGGGGGAGAACGGTACCGAACCGCTCAATCATCTTCCATACGATATCGAAAAGCCACCAATTGTGAACGCAACTCGAATCAAGGATGGTAAGGGTTGGCATGTCGACCTTCCCTTGTCGCAACAGAAGACGCGATTGGTGGTTCGCGCAGATGTGTCGAAGTTTGATGACAATCTAAAGTCCAAGATTCGAGCGTCCTTGGATTTGCGGGCTAATTCCGGTTTGTCGACCGACGATGTCGCAGAGAGGTCGCTTTAAGTCGTGCTAAACGGGATACCCCGCTACCACACGGTCAAGTCATCCGACCCAAAGATCGAGCTGTCGGGTCGTGAAAGGTCGACCTCAACGTGGCAACCGCTTGCCAATTTCGTTAGCGAGGAACTTGTTTGGAATAAACGACGTTTGAGAGTGGGCGGTCTCACTGAGTCGTTAAGCCATATCAAAATCAGTTTCTCCACGGTTGTGAAGCAATCGAGTTTCGGTGTCTCGGGTAGGAATGCAAAGGGTTACAGTTCACATCAACCTAATCGGGCGTTACAGCTTGTTTTCGCGGTAACCGACGTGGCACGGAGAGTGCGCAAGAGCATCTCAGCAGCCTTTAATCCAATCTCCATTGAGTCGGAAGAGTACTCGGCGAGTCTTGACTTTGAACTCGACCTAGCCAACTTGGGTCCCATCGTTACAATTCGACCGCTACTCGTGATGTCCGTCAAACGGGCTCTCGATGCAACATCTGGACTGACAGTAGACAAGGGAACGATCCTGCAAGAGTATGAGCCGTTTAGGGTGACTTTTGAGCAACACAAGGGTGGGCTTGAGAGTGTCTTTGAGTACAAGTACGTAAACTTTTCAGACATGTTTCCCAGCCAATCGGCAGCAATTCATCGTCACAAACTTGACGAAGAAGCGATCCTCTATATAAACACCGATCTTGAAGGGATCAAACGTATTCTTCAAAACGAGGGTTCCAATAGCGACGCCTTTGACGTGATTAAGCGAGACAATCTGAATTGTAGAATCGCTGAGCAGGTTCTCGGCGTCGAGCTTGCACGTCTCGCACGGAAATTGAGGAGTGAGTTTCTTGAAGACCCGGCCTCGATTAGCTACTGCCTTACCGCGCCGGAGCGCTCGCTTGCCGAAGGGTGGTTGCATGTACTAGCACCTGACGCAAGGTCGGCGAGAAGACAATCGATCGAACAAGCATTCCGCGAAATGGTCGTGGGTATTTCGGGACTTAGTGATCAGAACTTCGCCGAGTTCACGAGCCAGGATCTGCCATCACGAATACAGCACGAGATAGATTCACGGTCTTCGGCACATCGATTCTTGCGGCAAGAAGCATCGGAGAAAATCGCTTGACCTTGCTCCGCCTAGCCACTTTGCGAATCCTGAGTCCAAGTGACGAGCAATTGCTTGCCGAATTGTCAGGTTCTTCCGATGAAGTCTTTGACTTCATCGACGGCGAGATGTCACTTGCCAAGACCCCGGTGATACGTGCGTCAGACTTCGAGACCGCTCTTAAAGTCGTCGCATCAGACGTTAAATTTGGCAGAGCGATATTTGGTGTGCTTAAATCAGTGTTCTCTTCTCGTCCAGAGCTTGAAAGAGATCCGGGTTTTTGGACGTGGTTGTCAGTGAGAGTTTTTCGAGACTATTCCCTCCACCGATGGTGTGGCAGTTTCCTCCTCGCCGAATCGGCACCACCACCGTCTTCCGAGATGCTGAGTCATCTAAAGTTTGGAAGTTCTTCAAATCTCAAGTCATTCACCCGAAACTCAATCGCGAGACTTTACATCGTCTTCCAAGCAATCGATGCTGTCGGTATCACTTCCGAGAGAGATGTAGTTGGCCTTGGTTCGACACTTCTTGTTTCACGAACACATCAAGAGATTTTCGAGCGACTAATCGGACTCGACGCCGAGCTTGTTGTTCTCGTAGCGCGGCATCTTTCGAAGAAGAGACTGGCCGGCGTCAAGCTTGGTCAAGGCGATGCGAACTCACAGCGCCGGTTTCTGAAGAACTTGAACTTGGCTCTCGGATCGGTTGCCATCGAGACGCTCTCACTGCCCGAGAAACAATCTCTAATAAGCGGTCTCTAGGTTCGACGAACTTCAGCCCGGACGGGCAGATTAGATAGGGGGATTTGCACTATGATGCAGAAACATTTCTTGGTGCCTACGAGTGATTGAAAGTGCAGAGCTGGAGCTAGACCAAGTGGCGGAGCGTTGACTTAATGATGTTGGAGCGCACACTATTGCCAACGTTCTTGAGCGGTTTGAATCCCTTGACATACGGGAGGCCCAACTCGATAAACACAGCCGATATGTTGCACATTCGTCGATCCCATGATCCATGTGTGCGACTGCCACGCAACTGTGGGAGATAAACCGATCGAATCACGCCCTTGTTTGGCTTGGTGCCTGACTGTTGAATTCGAAGCATAAGTAGATACGCCTCAACCGAGATTGAAGTTTCACGTTCCGTCCATTCGGGACTAGATGACTTAATGATTTCAGGTCGGTCAATTTTCGCCCAATACCGAGATAAGTCCGATAGTCGGAACATGTCGACCGACCTTGATCCAGATGCCAATGCGTTTGGTGGTGTTGCCACCGCTGGCTCCAGGTCGCTGAACGAGGCTGCGCTGAGCGGCCTGAATGTCGTTTCGAAGTTTGTCAATCGAAGCGACTTTGGTCATCCGAATTGGGTATTTGAGCGCAAGTTTCCGGTTGGCGCTTCGCTGGAGGGCCACTGTGGACACGACCTCGATTCGAACGATTACGCAATCATGTGCCTTGAGCGTCCTGAGAATTCGACTGAGCTGTTTGGAGTAGTCGGGGTTACGCGCACTTGGGCCGGTCTTCCTTCCGCCTCGTGAATCAAGGACAATCAACGAGTCGGCACCGTACTGACTTGCCGCGCTCACTGTGAATTTGGAATTTAGTTTGGCCATGCTCAAAAGATAGTCGATCCTGGGGCGGGCCACTACAGCCATTTGATACCGTCACTGGCATATGGCGAAAGGTCTGACCCCGGTGGACGAGGAGAGGGCCTTTCTCGGGCCGACAAGAGAGGCAATTGACCAGGAGATACGGCGCGGAAGCGATGCCTCGGCGGGTTCGGATGACCACTCGATGCGGATGCTGAGGGAGATCCTTGAGGATCGGTTGGACGCCTTTAGGTCCGCCAGGGAGAAGCCATTCGACGGCGCATTTGAGTGGCTCGTCGACGGCGAGTATCTCATTCTTCATTACGGCAAGCAACACATCGATGTTGGCGAAGACTTGGTGCTTGACTTTCGGGCGCCGCTGGCGGCCGCCAGATTCTCCAACGACGTAACTGAGCGACGCGTCATTCGGTACAAGGAAGACGAGATTGACGACGTGTTGGTGGAAGGGGTGCGACGAGGATCCGGCCTTCGAAGCCTTCTCGACCCGAGTCAAAGGGCGTCGCAACCCGCGATTTCGAGGTCGCGTTTGGTGAGTTCTGTGCTACCAGCTGTCAACCAACTCGTGACGATCAATGAGAATCGAGTTAAGCGAATGAGCCAGCAATCCGCGATTCTCCCGAAGGTGGAGAGAACGTATTCGACGTTCATTGATGCCGCGCTGCAGTCGATGCTTCAAACTCGCGGATCAAAGATGGCCGACATCGTTGGCACCATTCAGGGTGATCAAGACGCATTGATGCGACTTCCCAAAGATGTTGCGACGTCGATAGAAGGCGGTCCGGGTACTGGCAAGACCGTCGTCGGGCTGCACCGCCTCGCATTCGTCGCGTATGAAGCGAGAAACCAGAACGTGAGCGGAAGACTGCTGATGCTCGGTCCGTCAGACAGATTCGTGCAGTACGTGAAGAACGTGCTGCCCAGTCTCGGGGAGCGCCGGGTGGAGCAGAAGTCCTTCAGCGAACTCTGTCTTGTCTCGTCGGTCATCAAAGGAAGCGCGACAACCATTGATATTGCCGAGACAGCCGAGTCCGCCCTGTTGAAATCGAGTCCGCTCATCTTTGGTGTTATGCGGCGTGTATTGGTGGGCAGATTGCGGTCGCGGACAGTTCGTCTGCGATTGGGCACCTATGACGTCTCAATAGAGGCAGCGACGATTCGCGAGCGTCTCAAGGAAGCGGCAGTGCGCCTCGCGTCTGGTGCCGCGTCAATGGCCAGCATTCGGGAAGAGCTCGCTGGTTGGATGCGGTATTACGCACGCACGACAGCCACTTTTGGGGATCGCAACGCACGCGATGAGATAACTCGCCGTGTGCTCGAAGAGGAGAAGGCGGCTGAACGTGCCGGTAAACCCTTCGACCTCGTCGTGGCCCGCGAGCGGTCGTTTGACGAAGGTTCAGTAGAGCGAGCGGCCAAGGAGGCCGCTCTGAGGCTCGTTCCAGACGACGACCCTGTGTTGCTGCTGGCGCAGTTCCACGATGCCAGATCCGATGTATTCCAGACGAGCGACGAGGCTTTTGCGCCGACGCCGTTGGCTCAATTGGTTCGGCGGTTGATCCTGCTGGGCGTATCGGCGGAACAAGTCAAACGGCGAAGATCGGGTGCCCTAAGCCCAAGTGATCTGCCGATTCTCCACGAATTAAGTTTGGCTATAACCGGCAACTCACCCCAGCCTTTCGATCACGTGATGATCGACGAGGCGCAGGATTTCACGCCCGCCATGCTTCACGTAGCAAGGCGATACTTCAGCGGCGAGAGTGTCACGCTGCTTGGCGACTTCAATCAGCGGACTCGGCCCGAAGCGGCAACCTCGTGGGGCGAAATCAAGCAATTGTTGAACTTAGGTGCACTGACCGTCGCAGGTCTGAACAAGAGCTATCGGGTGCCGAAGCAGATACTGGAGTTCTCGGCACGTGTGCTGTCGTCCGATGATCGGAAGCGCACGCCAGAAGGTGTTCGATCTGGTAGCAAGCCCGAGATCGTCAGAGCCAAGTCAGGGAAACTTCAAGAGACGGTTGGTCGACTGATTAAAAAGTCGAAAGAAGGGCAGGTTCTCGTAATTGCCGACGCGCATACGCGAAAGCAACTGTTCACAGAAGACGAACGGGTCTCGATTATTGACCCCCGCGAAGCGAACGGACTGGAAGCCGGATTCGTGATCATCGTTGAGCCGGGACACTGGCAGGCGGATGCCAGCGTCTTGCCACACGTCTTATACGTTGCTTTGACTAGGGCCATGGGTCGTCTCGCAATCGTCCACTCGGACAAACTTCCCGAGGGCCTGGCGGGAAAGCCAGTCGTCAAGGGTAGAGAGGGGGCGAAGAGGAAGAAGAGAAGAAAGTCGGTCGCCAAAAAGTCGTCAAAGAAGCGAGCACCTCGACCGAACCGAAGACGCCGCGGCAAAATCTTTCGGCGGGTAGCCAAGAAGCGGAAGTAGCCGTAGGACGACTCGGCCAGTCGCTTGAGGCGCCAGCCCAGCAAGTAAAGCACGTTACAGCGGTCCGACATACTGTTGTGGACGCAGGTGCCACGGTGGACAGTAGGCGCAATGAAATGGTTGGCTCGTTTCGAATGCTTCGTTGGTGTCTGCAGTTTGTCATCGTGAGCGCTCCGTCGTGGGCGATGTTTCGCGACTATGAACAGGGTGATCTCGACTCACTTGTGTCGTACGGATTAGGAATGGCCCACAACCTTGATGATGCCGAGCAGGATCCTTGGCTGATACAACCCAGATCGGATGGTGCCAACCCGCACTGAGTCAGCACTGTCCCAGTGCGGGGCTGCGGGAGCGGGGTTGACACGGATCACTCTGACGCGACGAGGCGCTGGCCGAGTAAATCTCACTACACCCGCCAACTACGGTTTACTGGCGTATGTCGACTGCTGTTCAGTGGCTGCTCGCAGTCTCAACGTGGATAGTTGCGGCATACACAACCTGGCGGGTTCTGCGACTGGAGCGAACGCTCTCCCGAGCTGACAGCTCGAGCGACCGCGACGCAGTCACGGCTCCTGCGAATCCTGCGGCAAGTCCGCAGGATTCAATTGATGCGCCCGAAGCCCACCCCGAAGGGGATGCCCCGACACCGACCATTCGCTGGCTCCGTGAGTCCGCGAAGCGAATGTCCGCGACAGTCGCACCGAAGCACGCACGTGATCGGCTGATCTGGGTCGAGATAATTGCGGAACTGGACGAGGAGACAGTCGGCTGGATCGGCGAGGACCACACGTATGGATTTGTTGAGAAGACGAAGCTCGGCTATCCGGAGGCGAAGGCCGGTGACCTCGTGCGCGCACTGGTGCTCTCGACGCCCTGGAACCACTCGATCGAAGGTTCGGATCCGGCTTCAGTCCACAGAATCAACGAGAGAATTCGAGCACGACAACTCCGTGAGTTTGAGAAGAAACGGGTCTTCAAGACCTGGCATGACTTTCTGACGCCCGGCGATCTCGTGATTGCGAGAGTTCCGTTCGGTCCACATGGGCGACGAACAATGAGCCACATCACTGGCAAGACGCGCCCCGCCGTCTTTATTCGGTTCAACGGCGAGTACATCGTGGTTAAGGGAGTGTTCTCGGCGGGCAAGTTCGAAGAGCGCGAGCGCGACAGTCTGAGACTGGTTGATCCGAAGAACCTCCTGAAGCGAAAGTCCGTCGTAGGATCGCTCGAGCAGGAGCTCGACGTCGGCGGAGTATTGAAGAAGGTCGGCCGTCTCTCCGACATCGACATCAAGCGAATTGGTCTCGCAACACCGACGACCGAGGAGATTCAGCTCAGCGAGAGTCGTGCGGGGCGATTTGCGACGGCGTTCCTTGAGGCACATTCGTTTCCGGATGTCCCGACGTATCCCGAGGTGGTCAAGGCGGTGATCAGTACCATCGCCCGAGTACCGGAATTCGATCAGCAGCTCGCAGACGAGGGCGTCTACCTTTCGGAGATCGGCTCCATTCTCAGTCTGTTGCGCAACGAACTAGCGATCCACCAATCCGACGACGAATCGCTTGCACAGATCGTTGCCGCCGTACTCGCCGAGACGCCCGGCCTAAATCTTGCGTATGAGGGCGCAAGAAGCGGCTCGGAGAGAGTCGTTCATGCTTCACGAGTTCTGTTGACTCCGCCACCGCAGCCAACAGCGGCGGCAACAGGGGCGGGTTGGCGACCGATCGACTACGAGGCCCCCCAACTCATCATCGTCGATCAGCTCTGGACGTATCAGGAGTTGGAAGGCAGGCGATTAGACCTGGAAGTTCTAGGGGAGAGTCTGCGGGAACTCGGTAACGGTCGAATGGTGTGGCTGGGTCCAGATGTGACGGTCGGACTGAAGCGACTTCAGAGCGTCGTGCGCTCGCTCGGGTGGGACGTTGTCGGAACTGCGGATCGCGACGGTGACATCGCATTGATAACCGAGATTGCGGGGAAGTATCCCGAGGGCCCGATTGCAGTTGTATCGGCGGCGCAGGACCTGCTTGACGAGATTGAGGCCGTCTGTGAACGAGTGCTGGTGATCGACCAGATCGATGCATTCATAAGCAGTTGAACCGAGTCTCAGTTATACATTGAGGCTCTCGAGAAGGAAGTTGGCATGTTGAGCGGCGACATTGAGCGAAAAGTTCGAGCATTGCTCGAACGGGCGAATCATCCCGGCACTCCGATCGCGGAGGCTGAGGCAGCTTTGGCGATGGCGTATCGCCTGATGATGAAGTACGACCTCGACATCCGATCCTTGGGGGAGTCGGACACCGCAACGGCTCCTACGGGCCCAAGCGGCAGCACTGCCGTTGAGCGACGCCGCTACGAAACCACTGGGCCGTATCGCGTGCGTCGTTACATCCTTCGCTATGACATCACCGACGCCTTGTCGTGCTCCATGTTTCGTGCCACCAGCGAAGAAGACACCGACACGGTGGTGTGTTACGGGTTCGGTACCGCGAACGACCTCCACGCCGCCGAAACGCTCTACGCAGCTGCAGAGATACTTGCCCTGCGAACGATCCCGTGGGGTGATCGCGGCTACCGCACCGCGTGGTGGCATGGCTTCACCGCTGGCCTCCGCGAGAAACTTTGTAAAGAGCGTCGCAAGATCGAACACTCCCGACATGGTGCCGAAGTGGTGCTGCGCGAACGCGAGGAACGGGCCCGTGAAGAGATGTTGAAGTTCGAACCCAACCTTGTCTGGCGGCGCCACGGTTCGTCAAGTTCGGCCGATGCCTTCGCCGCCGGCCGTCGCGCGGGGTCTCGTTTCTCCAGTGGCCAACGTGACGTCGGTTCGACATCACTCGCCCTGCCTCCCGGTGCGTAACTAACGCAATGAAAGTGTTCTACAACGATGACTATGTGGCATCACCGCAAGAGTTCACCACCACCCGGAAGTCGGCCAAGGTCGCCGATGCACTGCGATCTGAGCCATTGGTACAGCTCGTTGATCCGAAACAGACCGTTTCTCTTGACGTGCTCGAGGGACTGGTATTGGGCATCCACTCGCGCGAGTACATAGAAGCTCTACAAACTGGCGCGCCGGAGTCGCTTGCCGTGTCGAGCAGCTTCGCCTGGGGGCCGACCACATATCGGTTCGCACTCGCGCACTCGCACGGCGTGTATGCGGCGGTGGTCTCCGTACTGAATGGTGAGACGCGGGCGGGCACTCTGTCGTCTGGACTGCACCATGCCCGACCAGATATGGGTCTCGGTTTCTGCACACTCAACGGCATCGCCGTCGGCGCAGCGCATGCGCTCGCGATGGGTCACAAGGTGGTGATCCTCGACTTTGATGCTCACTTCGGCGGAGGCACCTTCGCGCATCTCGCGAGTCTCAACAAGGGAGCCGAGCCGGATGCGGTTCAGATCGATGTGAGCGTCTCAAAGTTCGACGACTACACGCCGCACCGGCCGCACTACCGCGCGTTCGTTGCGTGTGCTGATGCGCCGGACAAGCCGTACCTTGACGCAATTGAAAGGGCCCTGTCGCATGGTGACTCTCTCAACTTGCAGGATGCGCTCGTCATTTACAACGCGGGTGTCGACCCGGTGAACGGCGCACACTTTGATGATCCGATCGGCACTATGTTGCGCCGCGACCAGATGGTTGCCGAGTGGGTGGGGCGGCGACCGGCAATTTTCACGTTGGCCGGTGGCTACACCACGGGCTTCACGCTTGACGACATCGTGAACATGCATGTGGGTACGGTCAAGGCATGGGCGAGCGCAACGTAGCGTCGAGCGACGCTGATCGAGTCGCTCGAGCAGAGCGTGAACTTGAGACGAAGTATCCGACGGTTCGAATGTCTATTGCTGAAGCGCAGTCGTGGATCGACCGGGTTGCGCACAGCGAAGACATCGACCCGCCGCTCGTCGTGCGACACCAATTACCTCGTCGCTTGTTGGGGGTAGCCGTACTTGATGATCACGTCATCGTTGTGCGTCATGCCAGACCATCACAGCTGACATTGCTGCACGAACTGACCCACTGCATCGGTCACACGGGTCACGGCCCGAGTTTTCAACGAATGCTGCAGGGGCTCCTGAGTCGCCACGTATCGGTTCAGCACGGAAGGATTTTCGGCGACTCCTTGTAGGGGTGCAAATGCCCAACAGTCCTAGTTCTAGGCTTCACGTGTGGTGGAAAGCGTGATTCATGAGCTGGTGCAACGCGCCCTGGTGGTTGAGATAACCGAGATAGAGATCGAGTTTGAGAAACAGCGTCGGTCGCTTTCAAGGCTGCTGGCAAGATCTGACTCCGGAAGTCTCGGATCGCGGTTTCTAGCCGAGTACGACGCGGTGATGAGGCTTAGTGAGATGTCACTCATCCGTAATGGCTATCTCTTTGGGTCGACACCTCATCTTGCGATGAACATCATCGCAAAACATGTTTGTCCTTCCGAGGACATCCGATCATTGTCAAAATTGCGACACGCAGTAAAGAAGAGTTATGGATCTCCTACTGAGCAGGACGTTGCAACGATGCGCCGGATTCGTTGCTTGATGCATGCGGCGCTCGGGGACTGAACGCCCAAGAGACCGACTAGAGCACCCTCTCCCTGACCGCGGTGAAGCCATAGTTTTTTGTGATCCAGAGCAGGCGCTCTTGGGGAATTGTCAAAGTCGCCTCTCTGAAGAGTTCATCATCCCACGCCAATGGATTGACGTTAAAACTAAGCCCATCTCTACTCTCGGCAAACTCCCGATTGCTCAGGTAGTACTCGAAGAGAACATGAACTCGCAGGAGAGTGTCGCGGTGCTTGTTCTTTCGGTCATGCAACGCCCGATGGGCGTCAACGAAGAAACTGAGGTAGTCAGCCCCGATCGGGTCAAGCTCGCCCTCTCTTTCGTAGGTATCCAGGTTCATTACCTTGATTTTTCCGTATCTTCGGCGTTGCTCATCTAACTCTGTGACGTAGTTCGAAAAGACAAAACCTAAGGACTGCGACTCTCGTCGCTTGGGCTGCGAAGCCAGATATCGCACATGGCGATACGCGTCCAGATGGTGATCTTCGAGTTGGTTACGATCAAACAAATAATCAAACCGGTCGAGGATGTCTGAAGCGGTGTATGTTGGTGAATATCCGATCTCGTAATTGGTCCAGCTCCGAGTCCCAAAGGAAATACTCGCAACCATTTCGCTCTCGCGCTTTAAAATGTCGCAATTCGTGAAGTTACCAATCTTTTCCATCAGCAACTGATGGCGATCAAAGATGTTGAGACTGTCAAGAAGGTGGATGAACCAGAGGTGATCAACTGCGTCGTGAATGACTAGTGAGACTTTGGAGTCGGCTATCTCGGAAGTTTTCACAATCCGTGACGTCTTGAGAAGTTCGGTGACCGGGATCGGACCGTTTCCCGCGAGGTCTAGTGCCTGACTCCACGTCTCGCAGGCAGCACCCGGTTGGACTTCCACCCAGATGCCTTTTTGAATCATCTTAGAAAGCGAGCGTGATGTCGGAGTTCGATCAAATTGCATTTCGTCACACTCTGCTATCCGGTGAAGATTGCGAATGGCACGATCTCGAATCAGTTCAGAGTTTTCGCGGAGGTGTTCTTTCAATAAGCCAAAGCATTCACCGAACTGGGATTGGTTGAGCGAACATGCGAGTTCTTCGTCCGTAGTGTGCGATTCGAGTTGGAGGTAATTGTTGTAGGCTTTTTCGATGCTGGTATCCTTAAAGACGAAATAGAGGCGTCGAGCAAACTCATCGCTCACGTGATGCACCGCGTGAACATCAGCCAGAAGGGGTGATAACGCACGTTCCGCTGGATTTCGCGAGGCGAGGGAGAGATGGCCACGGAGGAAGTCGATTGCAGTCGCCCGTTGCTCATGTGAAAACACCTCCTCGAGATTGTCGAAGTGGCGGTCCTGTGGCGTACTATCAGGGATGAACTCGCGCAGATCAATTTCTAGGTCTGCCATAAGTTGGAGAATTTGGTCGCGTAGCGACTCTTCATCAGAGTCATTACTGACGGAAATGTTGCACTTTTCAAGAACTGCACCTACGTTCGCGTCACTGGGCAAGGCTCCAGAGCTTTCTTTGTCGTCGGCGGCGACGAATTCATCAAGTGTCATAATCAGACGGGTATCTGAGAAATATCTCTTTAGATACCGCTGATGGCGTTCTCTCTGAATGTCGCAATTGACGCCAAGTAGGAGTGACTTGGGCTTTCGGAGGATGAAATCAGCCTCTGCTGGTGCATAGATCCCGACGATTGCCAGTCGGTCGGTGCCGAGGGCTCGCATTTCCTGACATCCCCTGGCGTATGCCTGCCGAGCCCAATAATCACTTCCAAGTTTTGCTCGTTTGGAATTTGCGAATTCGCGCTGACTGTGCCTCGTTGGCTTGGGTCCACCAAGGCTATTTTCAGCGGCAACTAATTCGGCGGAATTGACAATGGCGAATCCAAACTCGCGCAGAATACTGGCAACGGTGTCCTTGCCGGCACATGCCTTGCCGGCGATGCCGATGAGGATCGCGTGCTCAATCTTCATGAGAAGTTGAGCCTGCGAAGTGTTTCGCCCACGAGCAACTGAAGAGTTGCAAGGTCGGAATCATTCTTGATTATGGCGTCTGCAAGATTGAGGACTCGTCCAATGTTCGTATCTTCTTCCTCTGTGCCAGAGTTCTCTGCTGCGTCTCTTTCTAAGAAAGCCTCGAACGTGAGACTGTCTCGGGAACCATCTGCACGGTTTACGAGACGCTCAAATCGAAGGTGAAGATCTGTGGTCTCAACTCCGATTGCCTTGCCTTGTAGCTCGTTCTGTATGTATCTGCACTCGGAAACTGAGTAGAGACTGACGATCGCCATTCGATCTGATTGAGACTGTTCGGATATGTATTCGTATGCTCTCCGAACCCAGTAATCGCCTCCATTGGCCCGGCGACGCTCGTTAGCAAGGTCGCGCTGACTTTTTCGCGATATCTGGATTCCGGCCTCTTGAAGTTCACGTCGCACCATGTCGCTCGAATTGATCAGACTGAAACAATGGGCATCGCGAAGTATCGCGGCAACGGTGTCTTTGCCAGAACACATGCCCCCTGCAATGCCAATGATCATGAGAGCTCTTCGGAGCGTTCGTCAATCAATTGTTGAATCTTGGTTTGGTCGATATTGCGGATCGTCAGAATCTGCTGTCGGGCGCCAAGATTGACGGTGACTGTCGCTCCGACTTGGTTTCCGATCAGTGCCTGTGCGATCGGTGACGCAAGCGAGCAGTACTCGTGATCACGGTCGCTCTCAAACAGGGACGAGAGCCCTACAATCACGAGTTCGTACTGATCACGTCCCTGACTTACGGTTACCGTGCTTCCAAGAGTCACCAGCTGATCTTCGACAGTTGGCTCGTCCACTACGAGTCCCTCACGGGCTTTGATTAGCTTTGAGGCCTGGTCGCTGATCACTTTGGCGGCGTTATCAGTGGCATTAAAGGCCCCGTCGTGCCAGTTGTCGCCAGATTGTGACGCGATCTCACGCTTCTCGTCAATGATGGCTTGCTGCTCTTCTACCAACTCAGCGAGTCGCAGGTCGATGAGGGCGGCCTCACTCCCAAGAATGAACGACTGGTTGGATCCTGGCTCAAATCTTGCAAGAAAAGCATGATTAGAGATTCTTTCGCTCACGACGTCTGAGGCTAGTGACCTAGATATGAGACGTTTCAATCAAGATCTGCAGGTACTAGGAGTGCACCACTCGCTACTATCTAGGGCCTGACTGACTCAAGAATATCAGGTCTGCTCGTAGGGGCAGCAGTAGGCGACGCGTTGGGTGCGCCTTTTGAGTTTCGGCCCGCGGGAGCCTACAAGAAGCGCTTCCCCTCGCCAGTTCTTGGTGGTTCTGGCGAGTTGATCGGTGGTGGCGGTTTCAATTGGGCTCCAGGGGAATTCACCGACGACACCCAAATGGCGATGGTGCTGGCCGAAAGCCTCTTGGCCAACGGACTACAACTGGAGCCGGATCATGTGTTCTCCTCATGGCGCGAATGGGCTGCAGATGCCGTAGACGTCGGATCAACCACCCGCCACGCACTCAGTTTCGAGCGTTGGCAGGACGTCACCCATCGCAACCCTGCAATGACTGCGGCTAACGGTGCATTGATGCGGGTGTTTCCTCTTGTGCTGTTGGACATTGATGAAGGTTTACGACGTGAATGGACGTTGCAACAGGCATCACTGACACATGCACACCCTGATGCGGGCCTCGGGGCATGGCT
>Ga0194116_10003599_pt1 | contig 18501 bp, 13 predicted proteins | sample TA2MahsurfametaG_4_FD_148617 | JGI IMG/M metagenome (GOLD analysis project Ga0194116, IMG submission 148617) | Freshwater microbial communities from Lake Tanganyika, Tanzania - TA2015008 Mahale S9 surface | ecosystem: Environmental > Aquatic > Freshwater > Lake | place: Tanzania: Lake...
TCCCCAATCCCCAATCCCCAATCCCCAATCCCCAATCCCCAATTTTATTATATTTCGAAAGTTTAATCGAAATTTAAAAAATGTGTTTTATTTAATATTAAATAAATAATCATAATTTTAAATGTTAAATGAATTTTATTCATATAATAAGAGTTTTTATAATACTTATTGCATATTTTACTCAAATTTTTTAATACAAGAAAATGGATTATAAATAAAATTTATAAACTGGCAGAGTATTAATAAAATATTATTTCTAAGGAAATGAAAAGAAAAATATAAATGAAAAAGAAACTATTATTTTCAGTTTTCATTTTTTATATACCAATTCTTTTTTTTATAAAAACAAAACGATCATTGAATTCAGTTTCTTTTGCAAAATTGGTTGATGTTCATCAAAATGACATATTACAAAGCACAATCTATCATAATTCAGTAGCTGAGAAGAAAGAATCATATAAACAAAAAATTCAAATAAATAACAATAAGGATAATGAATTCGAAAAAGAAAAACTTCCACAAATTGGAAAAAATAATTTGCTTTTGAAATATAAATATAATATAGAGGTAAAAAAGAAACATCCGAATTTTATCAATCAGGATGAAGGTAATTTTAAAAGAAAAATTCAATCTGCCATAAATAATAGAAATATTACTTATTTTTTCAAGTTAAAATAATATAAATTCAATTAAGACATCTCCTGCAGTATTCAAAAGAGAACATAATCACTCTACCAAACAGAAATAATTTAAAGAATCAAAATTTCGAAGATGAAAAAAAGACTAATTTATTGCAAATGAAAAAAGGATTTCCTAATTCTAAAATTGTTGAAATGAAAATAAATATTAAAGAGAAAGCAAATAATATTACATATGATTTAGTTGAAAAAAAGAATTTGAACATTTTTAATAATCCTGATTATGCAAAAAGTATATATTAAATATAAACAAGGCAAATAATTTCAAAATTTATTAAATTCCGATTGGTTATATCAAAATAAATTTTTTAGCTATTCAAGAAAAGAGTGAAAAACTTTTCAGAAAAAACTTTTTAATATTTCTTTTAGTATTTTTCATAAATATTTCTTGCTTTTGCTTAGTAAGATATACAGTTGAATGTGTAATTAATTATTATTCATTTATTTCAAATTCAATTAATAGGCGAGCACAAGCACGATTGAGTATAATAAAATGAAAGATTATGAAAGCAGAGAGATTCTAAAATTAATAACTTGTAAAACCGATGTCAAGTTAGATGATCTTTAATTTAAATTTAAATTCTTTTTTCATATTAATTGGCAATTGCTTATATTAATTAAATCAATTAAATTAATTGAGCTCTGGTTTATAATAAAATTAAATTTAATGAAAATTTATATATAATATTTTCCTTGTAGAAAAAAATTACATAATTTCTAATCCATTTTTATTATAATACTATATAATGTTTTGTCAAAACACCTTAATTTTAATTTTAAAATATTTATTTCGATTAAAATAAATGAACTTATTAAAATTATTAATATATAATCTTTGTCTTTATTTTATAAATTGCCTTGACGAAAAATTATGTCATATTATTGAACGATTAAATAATAAAACAGATATTTATTGCAAGGTTGAATATGGATCATATGTGAAAATTCAAAAAGATAATAAAAATTTAGAATATCTTTTATCCGAAACAAAACCTTCAAATAATAGAGATGTTCTTAAAATCATGGAATATAATATAGATAAATCTGGATATGGTGGAGATTCTCCTTATGAAAAAGGAGCGCAAGAAATAATAGAAAGAATTTATAATTACACCAAAAAGGAAGACATTGATATAATCGTCTTAATCGAAGTCGCCAGAGATTGCATTCTTTTTGGGAATTATATTAATACCGCAAAACAATTAGCAGAAAAATTAGATTTTGATTTTGTGTTCAATCCTGAGTTTTATATACCAGATCAATCAAATGAAAACAGTCAATGTTTAATAGGAAATGTGATTTTATCAAAATTTAAAATTAAAAAATATGAATCATTAATTTTTGATTCTCAATGTTGTAATTATGAGAATCAAATTGGGAAAAGAAATGCGATATCAATAGAAATAGAAATAAACAATAAAAATTACAAAATTTACGGAACTCATTTAGAATCTGGTCAAAGTTCTTTTAGATCATTTTTTGAATCTATGATAATTAGAGATAAACAACTTAATGAAATTTCTAAGAATATTCTACTCGAAACTAAAAATTCTGAAAAAAATTTTGAGGAATATTTTATTATAGGGGATTTTAATAATCCAATTCCCTTAATGAAATCTCCTTTTAATCCTTTCAATAAATTAAAGAGATTTTTCGACTCTCATGGCTCTATTTGGTTCTTTAATAGAAGAAGTTGTCCTTTTGATAAAATACTTGATAAATTTTTTCTTGCAAATCTTGATTATATTTATTCATTTAATAAAAATAAATTTTACGATTCAAAAATATTAAATGAAGAATATTTTTATGGATTTTCAGATCATTCTCCAATAGTTACTAATTATAGATTAAAATAAAGTATCATAAATTTAATACTTTCTTATTTTAATTTTAGCTTTTAATTTTAATATATTAATAAAACTAAATTAAAAAATCTTATTAGCTCTTAAAATTTTATTAAAGTTCCTAATGGTATTTTGTTTTTTATTCTTAAAATTTAAGAATAGCCGATTAATGTTTTAATTATTAACTATTAAATATTGTATGAGCTTTATATCTTTTTAATGGTTATACTTATTCTCAAAAGTTATATTATTAAATCAAATGGATTGAAAATTTTCTATTGAAAGTAAAAAATAAAATTTTTTTTTAAATTTATTTCTCCAAAATTTTTTATTATTTAGAAATTAATAAAAATATAATATAGTTTATTAAAATTGCCAAAAAATTAAAAACATTTATATATTTACTAAGTATTTATTATAAGATTTAATTTTTATTAACTTTTTATAAAATTAATCAAAATAATTCCAATTTAATTTTTAAGAATTTAATCTTGAGATAAACCGTATACTAATACTTTATACATGTATCCTGCAAATAACCCGATATCTGTTGGAGTCTTAGATTTATGACTAACGAATTCTTGAATTTTGGATTTCATTATGTCAGAATGTTTCATTATATTTTCCCAAGTATTTCCGTTTTTCCAAGAAGTTCTGAATTCTTTATAAAGCATCTTTAAATCATCTAAAGGACATTTTTCGATTTCCAAATGAACCATCATATTCAAATAAAATGAAATTCCGACAATATCTTTAATTAATATAGATTTATTAAATTCCTTATAATATTCATCAAATTTCCCTGAAAGGCAATCTTTATCAAGTAATTTTTCTGATCCAATTGTTGATTTCAAAAAAGCTTCAAAAAACTCCCTTGATAGGTGTTCATTATTTGATAAAAATTGCGATTTGCAACAAATAGCTAAAAATACTATTAATAATGAATATAGATTGAGTTTAATTCTCATTTATTTTAAATGAATTAAATTTTAGGCTTTTATATTATAAATAAAACCTTTATTTTAAACGATCAAAATTTATTTTTTTATATATAAAAAAATTTTTTTTCATCATTTAATAATTTTAATACATCCTTTATGTGGAAAACACAAAAGCCTATTGCAAATAATTAAGATCAATTATTGTTTAATTTCCTTAAAATTCTTGTAAATAAAAAATACTTTAAAAATTCTTAAGTTTGTTTTTTAAATTATTAAAGAAAGAAAAATATATTTATTTTAATTCTATTATTATTTTTTATAAAAAATTTTCTTCAAATGCTTTTAAAAAATGAATTTTATATATTAATTATTTAATTACTATTTATTCAATAACCTTATCATATTTTATTTAGCTAAAATGACTTCTTCAATTTGAGTCAAACCATGCAGATAATTATAAATTTATTTATAAAATTATAATATAAATCTTTATAAAAAATCATATTACTTTTAACCTCTATATTTATAAAAATGAAAATGAAAAAAATTATTTATAAAAGTAATCTCATAAACTGATTAATCTTCTTTAATAGAGAAGAAAAACCTAATAGCCAAGAAACCAATATTACTTTACTTTTTTTATGCTTAAGATCTTAGCATATTTATTTATATCTCCTAAAGAATGAACAAATTCATCACCACTAAAATCTACCTCCTCATTTTTTACTGCAGATTTTATGATAGAGTTAATTTTTTCTTGCTCTTTTATTACTTCTATGAAGAAAAATAATTAAAAATTTAAAATATACAAACTAAATGATTATATTTTTTTTAAATCGTTACGTAAAGTTATTTACTTTTTTTAAATTTTGAGAAAGGTTCAGAATCGAAAAGATGAATTTTTTCAATATTTGGAGCTGTAGTTTTAAATATTTTATTAGTATAATTGGAATTAAATCTAGAACTAAACTTTGATTTTTCTTTGCTTATATCAAATTTACTATCAGAAAGCATTTTGGGAATTTCTTTGTCATATTTTATATTATCAAAATTGCAGCAAGTTTTGTGATTTTCTAAAACCTTTAGATTGTTTATTTTAGTATCATTTGTTTGAAACTTTACAAAAGTAAAATATTTTTTATCTTCTTGCTTTATTTTATTAAAATCTATTGGCTGATTTTTAGCTTCTCCTTTAAGATTGCTAATGAAAATATTTATTTTTCTTTTTTCTTTGTTTAGAATGTTTTCGCTTTTCGGATTGCAATCTATAAATAATCAATGATTAATGCAAATTAAATAATTTAAGGTTTAAATAATTAGATAAATACTTGTTTGTATTGTTTTAATTTCATTCATAGCTTTGTTTATTTGTTCGTCTATTTGAGTACTTTTTTTTTCCAAATTGAATCTTTGCTGTTTACTATTTCGGAACTCATTTTGTATATCTATATGCTTTTCTATTTCTTTTTCAGAATTGATAACAATATTTTTATCAAAAAAAGGATTTCTTAAAGAAGTGGTCTTTCTAAAATTATCTATTCGTTTTTTGGATCCAAGCATTTGGCTGTCTCTTGTATTAAAGAAATCTATCGTTGTATTGATCCCTTTTAGATTATTAGCGCTTATTATGAAATTTGTAGATCCGCTGTCATTCTCAAATTCATCTAATCCACTAGAGAAGCTTTTTTTATTGTATCTCCTATTCTCACTATTTTTGAAAGAAATTTTGCTTGCTTTTTCATTTTCATGATCTAAGAATTTAGATTAAATATTAATAATGATTTATAAAAAATTTATTAATTATTATAACAATATACTCAAACAATTCATATTAGCTTCTGTATTTTTGTTTCCTTTTTCTTCAGTTATTTTTTTTTTTTTCGAATTTTTCTTAAGCCAAAATATATTATAATTCTTAATTTCTTTAATATTCGCTGTACTTTTGAAAGCATTCTTATTTTTGTCAGTATTGTTTTTCTTATCTTTTTTTTTGAAAGTATTTTGAAAAATCAAAACATTGGCAGATTTTGGTCTATTTCTTGAGAAATGTGCATTTTGATAAAATTTGTTTGAATTGTTATTTTTTGTATTGGGAGTTAACAAATCTACTAATTAATTTTTAAAAACAGCATTATTAAAATTATTATATTTACAATTTCTTTGGTAATTATTATCTTCAATTTCTATTTTCTGTTTCATGAAATCTCTATCCTCTTCTTTATAGGTTTGAAGAAAATATTCATTATTAATCGTTTTTTCTTTGTCGAGATTTAGAATTTCTGCTAATGTTTTGATATTTGTTGTTGAAGTTTCTTTGTTTGAATATTTTTTTCCAAAATCACAAACTTTAATCGGAAGTGTTTTCTGCCTATTTAAATGAATTTTTAATGACATTTTTTAATAATTTTCTCGAGTAAATATTTCTTAAATATACATGAAATAATTTAAATGTCAAAATTTTCGATGATATATATATTTTTTTAATTTTTTATTTAGATGAATCAATAAACTTATTCATTGAATTTGATTCAAAACACATATATATTAATAATAGAGATTGATAAAGTTAAAAAAATATATATATTCAATATTTACTTTTTTTCTGTAAAATTATCAACAATATTCACATAAGTTGATTTCTCTTCTAAATGAAATTCCATGTTAAAATTTTCTTGAGTAAAAAAGTTTTTATAAACGTAATTATTATCTATGCTAATATTTTCATTATTAAAGACATTATTTTCCTGAAAATGTAAGTTGTTGTTTTTATTGCTATTATAGATGTTATAATCATTCGTATTCATAAAAGTATTCAGCTGTTCTTTACTTTTAAAACGATTTTTTTTAATAGGATTTAATTTGGGTTTTATATTTATTTTTACGATTTCATTGTTAATTTGAAAAATTTCTTTTTTATTAAATTTGTAACTTAATGTATTTTTTTCTTCTTTTAACATATAATTATTTTCAATTGAATCCTCTTTATTCAGAATATTTTCGTTCTTTTCTACGGAAAGTAAACGAGCATTCGCAGAATTTTTAATATTTTCTAACTTTTTCTTTTCAATGTTTTGTTTAGTCTTTTCTGTAAAAAAAATATGGTTAGTAAGTGAATTATAGATTTTCTTTTTATACTTATTGTTAAAATTATTATCATTCTCATTTTTATCTCTATCCGATTTTTTCAATGAATAATGTTGAGAATTCTTGCCAAAAACAAAAAATTTTGAGTTATCATTTTTCATTTGATTCGAAGAAGTATTATGATAAGGATCCTCATCGATACTTTGGTTTTTTAAAAAATTAATTAAACATTTAGAATTGTCTGAGTTTTTGTTGGTAATAATATCATAAATTGGATGAATCATGTTTACTATAAATGCTTAATTTTAATTTGAATTTAATATTTTAAATTAGTATAAGATTTAATTTTTAATAATTATTCTCAAAAAAAATTATTTTTCAAAGTAATATAATTGTTTTTCTTTAAATTATAAATATTTATAAAATTAATAAGAAATATAAAATTTGCATTTTTTAATAAATAATTTATTTAAATATTATTAATTTTTTGAATCCTCAAAGATAAAAGTGCCTAAGATTTATAAATAAAATATTCTCTGTTATTAAAAATTACTTTATTTAAATATCTTCGCTACTTTTGTATAAAATTAATTATTATGATAATCAATTATCCAATCAAGATTAATTTAATATTTAAATAGATGTATTATTGAAAATTCATATTTTGTGGATTAATTATTTATTAATTTTTTTAAAGTTCTTTTTTTATTTCATTTTTTAAGGAGGATTTTTCATCATTAGTTTTTATCGCACTACTTTTATCTCCACTTTTTGTTCCTGTAAGAGTATTATAATTTTCAAAAGTCGGATTTACCTGTTTGATATGCTTCTTTCTTTTTGTTAAGAAGACCAAAGAAAAATATAAAACAAAAACAAAGATGTTTGGTAAGAAATAAAAATATTTATAAAACTTGATTGCTTTAAAAATATCCAAAATACAAAAAGCGAATCCTAAAGAACCAATAACAAATATAGAAATTAAGTTACAAGTAAATTGAAGAATAAAGTTGTAATTTTTAATTTTTTTAAAAAAATCAAACTTTTCTTCCAACATTTTCCCAATTTGTTGGATGAAATATAGCTGAACGAAAAATAAGTAATAGCCTGGATAAAATCCATGCCAAATTGCTGAAATTACAAAAGCAATAAGAGATGCTAATTGGAAATTTTTATTAAAAGTTTTATGTTCTAAATTAATTAATCTGAAGAAAACTTGATACTTAAGCCAATAATGAACAGTTCTATTCCAATAGTTTACTTTTTGATTTGGATCAATTTCCATTTCGAAGTTGTAAATTTTGATACTTTCAATTTTTGTAAAATCATCAATGTAGAGGTAATTTTTCTCTTCAGGGGTATTGTTTTCATCAGTATTTTCATTAGAAAGCTTTTTATCATTTTCTTGATTCTTATTATTTTCGATTTTTTTTATATCATAACTTAATCCGCAAAAAATAACAGAAGATTCTGATAGCAGGAATCCTGTATAGTATTTGGCTCTAATTACTAATCCTGCAGAAATCATATAATACAAAAATTTATATAAAAGACTTTTCTCTGCAAATTCATCAGATATTACCCAAAAAAATTCAAGCCTATTTTTAAAAAATACGAAAGATAACATGCATATAAGTGCAGTTAAGAATTTCTTTAAAGCCGCTTTAATACAGCGCATTTTTGGTATATTGGAATATTCTTTTCTTTTGTAAATAAAATTATAAAAATCGCAAAACTCAAATGATGGCCCTATTATCGATGAAGGGAAATAGAAAATATATGTAAAGGTCTCTAATAAAGTAGGTTTTTCTAGAATTTTTCTGCAAAATTATATAAATAATATTTTATTTATTTTTTCTTAATGTTTTTTTAAACAATAAATTTAATAATAATTGAAATAATAAATTTATTTTGATATTGAAAGAACATATAGTTTTAATATTACTTGGATCTCCAATAATTATTTTTAATATCTTCATCCTTTTTAGCTCCATCTTCATAAGCGAAAGCTAATGAGCTGAATTTACAAATGGACATCATGTATAGAGTATCGACTTCCATTGTCCATCCATTACGAGTATACATTCTTTTAATATGAAGAAAAGACAAATAGAGAATATTAAATAATATGATGAAAAAAGAAGAAACTTTCCTCCCAAGAAATCTTATAAAAATATAAGAAAATATAGTTGAAATAATGATGTGAGTAATTCCTTGTTTATATTATAAAATTATTAAAAATTAAATTTTAAAATTAAAAAAATAACTTTTTTAAAATTTACCAAATCGATACATTTGAAATTGGATTATTAAGCCAGTTATAAATCCATACAACAATCTGATAATAGGCTTTTCAATATAATAGTTTAAGAATCCAATAGGATATGTTAACAACATGCAAAACATGAAGTTTACAATAGCTGTTTTTTAAAATGTTTATTATATGATTAGAAAAGTAATTATTTTACAATGTTCTAAGCTTAAATGATTTTTCAGAAGCTCAACAAGAGGGTCTAATAATGTCATTTTTGATATTTTAATTTTTAATTTTTAACAATTTTAGTTATTAAATTTTAATTATTATGCTTGTAAAATTTATACATTTTATTTATTATTTCGTAATTTGATTAAAATTTTGAGTATATTTATGTATAAATCAATTTGAATTTAATAAACTATAGATAAAAATTATTTTTAGATGAAAATTTATTAATTGTATTCTATATAAATTAAAAATTAATATAAAAACAAACATTATTTATAACCACTTAAAGATATTTTTCATATATTTCACTTGTAAAGTTCTTCAATTTTTACTTATAAATCACAATGGAAGTTTTTCTATTTCCAGTCTTTATTTTTATTATATGAATATAAAATTTTGAATGGAAGGCTATTATTTTTTTATAAAATTGGAATTTTTTACATTAATAAAGTTAATGAAAAAACAACCGGAAAAATCATTTATTTAAAAATAAATATTTTGTTTAAAATAATTATTATTTAAAAGATGCTAATTAATTTATTTGAAAATTTTGAAAGAAAATATTTTTTAAATAAAAATCTGCTGAAAGATTCAAAACCTCAAACAATCAATGCTTTTATGAATAATTTTTTTGAAGATTATTTAAATGAAAAAATAGAATCAATAATAAAAAATGATTTTGAAGCTAAAGAAATTCTAAACTTTTTAAACGCAAAAATTCAAATTGAAAATCGAAAATATTTAAATAAAAATTCCTCAGAAAACGAGAATGAATTGATGCATTTTGGTAATAATAATGATGATATATTAACATTATATTCTATGGAAAATATTAAAGATAGGCTTATTTTAAAAACAATGTTTTTCGAAAGGATAATATTAATTTATTCAAACATAAATAAAAACGATCAATTGAGTAGCAACATTGAAATTAAATACCTAAAAGAAATTAAATCTTATTGTAAAATTTTCTTTGAGAACTTTAATAATGAATTTTCTAGTCAAAATTACATTTTATTAAACATTAGTGAATTTAAGTTCTTTTTCAGAAAAATCTTAAAAATTTTATTAGAAACTTCTAAAGATATTGTTGAATTTAATGATTCTTTTTTAGAATTATTAAATCATAATTCCATTTTTAAGGAAATTCATCAGAATCTATATTTTTTATTTTATTCAAGAATTATGTCTAAAAAACAAATAAAATTTTCAATTAATGAACATTTATGCAATCATAATCCTGAAAAACAAACAGAATATAGTGAATACTTTGAAAAATTCGAAAATTTAATTGAGTTCGTTTTTGAATGTTTTAAGAATTTAAAAAACCTTTTAAATACACAGAGTGAATCAATTATCAATAAAATAAATAATGAGATAATCACAGTTTTTAAAAAACTTTGGGTTAATTTGATAAATAAACTTAATTATAAAAAAGAAGAAGATTATTGGCTAATGCAAAAGTATTTAAACAAATTTATAAACTCAAAAATCCATCTAATTAAAGAAAATTACGAAATTTATATTTTTATTTATGACTTCTACTTCAGATCATTTCTCAATAAAAATGAGATAATTATAATGAATCTAAATGAAATTAATGATGATTCCAATAAAAGTGAAACCGCTAAAGAGCAAACTAAAAAATTAATATTGCTAAAGTCAATCTTGGAAAATAACACACCTGCTCTACATAGATTTTCCTTGAGTTTTTTGAAAGAAATTTCTTTATTATTAAAAGCTGAAAAAATAAAAACTTTTATTGAAAAATTCATTATTTTATATGATGTTTTAGATGGATTTAATTCTCATTTATTTAAGCAACTTGTAAAAGAATTGATTTTTATCATAGAGTATTGTGAAAAGGAAAACTATGAAATTCATTATCAAGAAAAGATTGATTTTTTTGAGATAAATAAAAAAGATAATGAAATAAACATAATGAATATTTTTAAAGCTTCCATTAATTATTTCTATATTTTAGCAAATAAGATTTTCTCTCATGAAAACTCAAGAATCCAAAAATTCTTTATAAAAACTTTCTCTCAATTATCAAAAGAAAAAGGTCTAAAAAATCCTAATTTTGAAAATTTTCTTTTCAAAATTTTCATGAAGTCAATTAACAATCCTTTGTTTTATCCTGAAAACGAAAATATTGGTTATCATGCAAAATTAGGCTTAGTTATTGAAAATGTTTTTACTTCATGGTTTTTAAACATTTTAAATTCAGACAGTAAAATCAGATTTATTGAAAATCTTGAAAGATATTTGTATGCAATAAGCAATTACATTGAATTAAGAAAAATTTTAGGATATTTAATAAATGTTATTAGAAATATTTTTTATGAAAACTTTTATGTCAAAAAGCAAATGCAATATTCTAAAATGGAAAATTTATATAATAATAACATTGTTCCTTTAACTTTTGATTTATATAGTATTAGAAGTGAATTGAAAAATAAATTTAGCGAATTTAATAAATTATCAGATTACTCAATACTCAAAATCTTATTTGAAATGCTCAGAAATATTAATAATATTATTTCAAAGCATTTTAAATATTTATCTGTTTACGTAAAAAATAATGCTTGGGAAAATATTTGTTTAATCTTCTTCGAAATTGAAATATTTCCTATCAATGAAAATTGTTTGAAAGATATTCAACAAACAGATTTAAAACTAATGATGAAAAGTATGGAGATAGAATATTATAAATTTATCGAAAACTATCTAGACTATTATGTATTAAAAGAAAATACTCTTTCTTCATTAGTAAATTCAGATAAGGATTTTATTTTAAATATTTATAATAAAAAATACAATAATATAATTTTCGATAAAAAGGAAATATTTCGTAATTTCTTTAAATTTACTTTATCCAAATTAAATACTAATATAAAAGGTTTATCAATCCTAAATGAATTAACATACCACAACATAAATATTAAACGAAACATTTCTACTGAACTCATAGAAAATTTTATTGAAAAACATAACTCAAGTTTTAATATAACACTGAGTTTTTCCACAGTCGAGAAAATTTTGTTACTTTGTATCTATCTAAGCTCGAAAGTAAAAAATCAATCACTCTTAATTTTTTCGCTTGAAGATACATTTTACGAATTTTCTACAAAATTAGTTTTTTCTTCTTATTTATCTGAAAAAGAAAAAAATTTTAAAATGAGGCTTTTATTAAATTATTTTGACCTGATAGCATCCTTTTCAACAATTAAATCTGATTTCATAAAAGAAACAAATTTAATAAATATGATTGAATGCATTTTCATCAATTTAAATACTATAAATGATTCTTCTAATAGAACTCTTTGTGGAGATAGAAAAGAAATCCCAAATGAAATTTCAGAAGGAAATATAAAACAAATTTATTTTTTAGGATCTTTTATAACCAATACAGAAAATCTATTTTTAAATTCTAATTCTGTAGAAAATAAATATATACTCAATAATTTTTCTTCAATAGAAAAAATTCTATTGAAATCAGTTGTTTTATTATTTTCTGAATTAAATGAAGGTAATTACCACATAATAAAAGATGTATATGATGTTTTGTATACTAATACAATTAAAAATATTTCTTTTTTAAAATTTAATAATTTTTTTATCTCCAATGAAAAGATTTTGGAATATTTAAATGAATCAGATAAAAATGTAAATGAGGTACATAAATTTTTGAACAGTTTATTGTTGAATTTTGAATTTATCACTAGGTTTACTTCAACTCTTGAAACTACTCTATTTATTTTTTGGAAGAAGATTCTTGAATTAATTGAAAGCCAAGAAAATTTAATAAATCCTTTACAACAATTTTTGCATTACTCTGCTTCTGAAGAAAACCTTATCATATATATTTCAATTTTAAATGAAAAATTGAATTCTTATTTTAATTTGATTGAAGATTTTTTGATAAAAAATGAAAAATACTTATTGAGTGATAAATTGCATAGTTTTAATAAAAATCCTTATATGGGAGATTATTCGAGTAAAAATAATACTAATATTGATAAAACAACATTAAACATAAATATCTTTACTAATATTAGATCGAATTTAATTAAAATTAAATACTTTTCATCTTGCACTTTTAATATAATTGAATCAATAAAAAACTTTAAAGCAAATCAAGAAATGGAATACAAACTCAAAGAATTTTTCAGAAACATTTACTGTTTAAATTCTAAAGAATTAAATAATATAGAAGACGTTCAATTTTCTAAATCTCATATTGAAGTTAAAGATAAAGCAGATGAAATAATTTTGAAACAGTATTCGGACAATTTAAGTATTGATTATTTAATAAAAAATTCTAAAAGAATGGATAACAAAATTTCAAAAAATCAGAATGAGAATACAAAAGAAATTTCATCTATCAAACAAAAAATAAATTTTGACTTGATATCTATAATGTTTTATTTAGAAAATTTATTAGAATATTTGGAAAAGTGCAGTGAAGAAGTAATTAATTATGTATTTGACTTGATTTCTTTCGGAATTAATTTTATTCTTGAGAATTCCAATGATCTAAATAAAAATCTAGAAGAATATATAATACCATATTTATCCAATGTAAAAAATGTGGGATTTAATTTATTAATAGATAAAAGAGAATATTTAACTTATTTTAATGTTAAATCATATTTGAAAATATTTGTGAAAAAGCAACTTTTTAATTCTGAAAAATTCAAAATAGAAGTTTTTTCAAGTTTGATGTATACTATTAAGGATTTAAATGAAAAGAGAACATGGCTTTTAATTAAAGTTATGACAGAAGAATTAATTAATATAGTATCAATACATAATTTAAGTTTATCGAACTTAAAAGGATTAGAATTAAACATTCTGGATTTATCAGAAGCTAAAGAAACAAGGGGGGATGATAGCTTTATGTTAAAAGTCGTTCCAAATTTTTTATATTCTCCTTTTAATTTGAAAAAAATTTTCAATAAATTTTCAAATTTAAATAACTTAAAAATAGAACAAATTTCTAAATATGGAGTTTTTATTCGATGGGCAATTTCAAAATTATTTGAAAAAAAGATTATTTATATTTCAGAACAATTATTATGTTTATCAATTGAAAATTTTTTAAATATTCTTGATGAAATTGAATTTCTATTATCTTTGATGAATAAAATATTAATTGTTATTGATAAGAATTCTTCTTCCAAATCTGAAATGCAATTTACAACTAAACATAGAAAAAAGCTACGCTTATCACAATTTTTGGTAATAATATCAAGAACCTTTACATTTGTTAAAACAAAATTTTCTTCAGATGATTTTAAAAGATTATTGGAATGTTTAGATAAAGAGATTAGAGCTTCAAGTTTAAAAAAAATAGAGCAATGTAATGAGATCATTGAAAATCTTAATAATTTAAACATTAAACTTTTTGAAAAAATTAACTTATATTCAGTAAAATTTTATTTAGATTTATTTTCTTTAAATTTAAGCTATTCTTCCAAGAATTTCTTTAATTATTTACTAATGACTTTGCAAAATCCCTTCTCAAAAACTCACTGTGTAAGCAGTGCTATGATTATTCTTTCTGTTTTATTTTTGGAAGCATTAAAAGCTGAAGAAAGTTTTGAAATTATTAGTGAAAAAGATTTCGGAATTTTTTTTGAAATTTTAATTTCCTTATGCACTTCTAATGTTTGCAACATTAGAGGCTTTGCACAGTATTTTGTTTATAAATTCAGTCAAATATTCGAAAAAATTGATAACAATAAAAATAGATTATTGGAGCTATTTCAAAAAAACCTTTCGACTTTTACGTTTTCTAATATATTTATAAATTATTTAAATAAAAATTCAAATATCCAAAAATTCTTTAAAAAATTTGATGAGTCATTTGATAAGTTCATAGATATATATAATAACTATACTTTTGAAAATATTATTTCAAAAAATTTTGATGAAATTCATTGTGAGATTATTCCTTTGGATATTTTAAACGATTTCAAAGAACTGGGAATGAAAATGATAAAATTAGAAAACGAAGATTTTACTAAACCGAACATATCTTGGAAATGGGGTTTGTGTCCAGAACTCATGGAATCTGTTTTACAAACAGAAAAATTAGGTTCAAAAAAAGCCAAAAAACTTAATTTGGAATGCAGTGAAAGCATCAAGGAAATTTTGACTTATGAAAATAATCAAATTAAAAATAGAGATTATAATGATAACCAAATAAATAAAGTTGAAAAAGAACATAATGAAATAATGCAACTAGATTTTCAAAAAAAATATAGGCCTGGAGAAAATTTGAAATTAGATGCATTGAATAATGATAATAACAGTGAGAATAATAAGAACTATCCTAATAGCATTGTGGAAAAAATTGATTATGAAATTGATGAAAATTCAAATAAATTACTAGAAAAAAAAAGAAAAAGACTTGATATAGTTATCATGTCAAGCTTAGTCGACAAAGCCCCAAACTTAGGAGGTTTAGCCAGAACTTGTGAGGTATTCAATTTAGGCTGTATGACTATCTGTTCAGAAGCTTTTTTGAATGATAATGCTTTCTTAACTGCTGCAGCTTCTGCAGAAAAATGGCTTCCTTTAATCAATTTACCTGTTTGTGATATTGAAATATTTTTGATCAGTTATAAAAAACTTGGTTATAAGATTATAGGATTGGAACAAACTGCTAATTCTATTACTTTAAGAGAATTTAAATTTACTGAAAAAATTGTAATTGTTTTGGGAAATGAAAAAGAAGGAATTCCACAAAATATAATAAATATGATTGATCATTGTGTAATAATCCCACAATTTGGAGAGATAAGATCATTAAATGTGCATGTTTCAGCAGCTTTAATGCTTTGGGAGATAGTTAATAGTGTTAATAATTAAAATCGTGAATAAAAATTTTTAAAGATTATTTTAGATAAATTTATAAAATTTTTAATCTCATCTTTCAAGAATTTATATATCTTTTAAACAAATTTTTTATTTAATTATAATAATTTTTCATAAATTCTAGTAATTTATTAATTTTTAAATATTGTTATAATGACGGTTTTGTATTTTTATTTTGGCTTTATTGAAATTCTTGGAGGATTTCTTAAACCAAAAGATTTACATAATCTCTCTTGATCTAATTCATTCAGATTGAAAACGTCAGATAGTTTAACATACATATAGGACTAAAAATTAAAAATGTTAATTATTTAAAAAATTTATTCTTTTACAAATATAAAAGATTTGTAAGCCTCATAAGCAAGTTTTTCCAATGAAATATTAATTTTTATTAATTTTTCAAATTTGTCTTGAATATCAATTAATTTGTCTTCATCAATTTCATATTCATCTAAAAATATTTTATTGGTTTCTAAATGTTTAATCATATTTTTTTCATTCTCCAATAATATCAAAAGTGCTTTTCCTTTACCCATAGCTCCTCTTGCAGTTCTTCCTACTCTATGAATATATTCTGAGACATCTAAAATTATATATAAATTATTTATTTAAATAAATAGCCTGTAACATTTATTAAAATTGTTGTTTATTTTTATTATTTTTTCATACCTTTCGCAGTGTCATATTGAATAACCAAATCAATATCAGGAAAATCTAAACCTCTCTGAGCAATATCAGTACAAAGTAAAATTCCTTTTTCTAAGTTTATGAATTCATAATAAACATTATTTCTTTTGCTTTGCTTTAAATCCCCATGTATTTCTTTTACTGGAATATCGATGTAATTAAAAAGATAGGAATAAAACTATTAAATTACATGAATATTAAATTTTTCAAAGAAAGACCGATATAAAACAAATAATATTAAATTTTGCTTGAATATAAAAAGTATCTAAAAAAATAAAAGATTTTAAATAAAAAATGTTTAATAATAAATTCTATACCCGCACTTCTGCACAAGATGAAAAAAAAACCATAATTTTCTTATCAAGATTATTTTTAATAAATGTATATAATACAGAAAATTTTTTATCTGGCCTTGCTAAAACAAAACCTTGCTCCAAATTTTTCACAGTTGCAGTCTCATTGCTTCTTTCCAAGCTTATAAATTTAGGATCAATCATTGAAAGTGAAATAAGATTCTCGACTTTCGGTGTTAAAGTAGCTGAAAAAAGCATAGTTTGCCTTTCAACTGGTAAAATCTGTAAAATCTCTTTTAATTCTTCTTCAAAACCTATTTTTAAAATGGCATCCGCCTCATCAATTATCAACAAGCTCAGATTTTTATAGTTAAAATTTTCTGTGTTTTTTAAATGATCCAAAAGCCTTCCTGGAGTCGCTATCAGTAAATTAACACCTTTCTCTATTTTTTGAGCTTCTTTTTTCCTATAATTTCCTCCATATATTACAGAATGAGATTTTTTATTAAACTGAAATAAGTCTTTTGTAACATCAAATAATTGCATAGCCAATTCTCTTGTTGGTGTAAGAACAATTACTCCAGTTCCTTGACTTTGCGAAAAATTAGTCCTAAAAAGCAATTCTACTGCTGGTATCAAAAAAGCTAAAGACTTTCCAGAACCTGTTTTCGCGGTTGCCATTATATCTTTACCTTCCATAGCTAAAGAAAGGCATTTTTCTTGAATTTCTGTTGCAATAAAATAATTTTTAAGATTTAGCGACTTCAATGTATATTCAGTTAAATCAAATTCAGAAAATTTTACATCTGAAAAAAAAAAATTCTTTTCCTCTTTTTTTTCTAGAGTTTGAAGAGCTTGTTTTTTGGTAATTTTTTTCTTAATATTCTCTATCATTTCATCATCACTCGATATTCCATTATTTTCATTCTCATTAAGCTCCAATTGGGGAATAATTTTATTTTCTACAAAATTCTCTAAAGTATTTGATTTTGCAAATATACAAGGGTTTGAATTTTCGCTTTTAATTTTTTAAAATATTTATTATTGAAATTAAAATGTTATCTAAAATGAAAGAAATAGTATATAAGTATTTAAGAAGATTATAAATTTGAAAAAATTTTTATAATTTAAAATCAATAATATCTTTTTTATTCAATATGAAATTTTGAGAAAAAGACCAACATTAGTCCTAATTATTTTAAAAATTTTACTCCTGTGAATCTATATAATTCTTATCTTGCTCAAAAGATTTCTTTTCTTTCCCTTTAAGTTTAAATTCAGAGTATTTTTTTAACTAAAAATAAAAAATTCTTTTATTTTCTACTTTATTATTGTGTTTTCCTTCCATTTAGATAAAATTAGAATCAATCAAAGTCTTAAATTAATGAATATTTTATTGATAAATTAATAACTTAAATTATTTACTTGTTATATTCTTAGTAAAATTTAAATAGTTCTTCTATCTGTAAATAACCTAGTAATGATTAAAACTTCAAATATAATATTCTATTTAATATGATTTTATTTTTTAAATTTGGGGATTGGGGATTGGGGATTGGGGATTGGGGATTGGGCCCAATACCCAAT
>Ga0194116_10003600_pt1 | contig 18497 bp, 18 predicted proteins | sample TA2MahsurfametaG_4_FD_148617 | JGI IMG/M metagenome (GOLD analysis project Ga0194116, IMG submission 148617) | Freshwater microbial communities from Lake Tanganyika, Tanzania - TA2015008 Mahale S9 surface | ecosystem: Environmental > Aquatic > Freshwater > Lake | place: Tanzania: Lake...
TGTGGACATTCTCGATACCATCGAGCATGACAATCCTAAGGTGCTTGTTGCTGCTCCTAGCACAAAAGTGATGTGGAATATGCTTACTAACTCTGACATTCTCAGAGAACTCGAAGAACGCGGATATGGCATCCTGCATATTACATCCAAGCATGGTGCTTATGTTAATCGTACCAAGGTCAATCGTGAGAAGTTCTTTGACACGTTGACAGAGTGGGGTAAAGACAAATCCAAGCGATTTGTGCTGCTTCACTATAGCATCCTGTCCGAAGGTATCAACGTCCCAGGTCTTTCTCACTGCATTATGTTGCGGCAGATGCCTATCATCGAGATGGCACAAACTGTCGGTCGTGTTATTCGTATGGATAAAGATGATGCCCAGGATATTGCTACAGGCAAGATTCCTGCAGGTGCATGTCATCTCTATCGCAAACAGTTTGGTAGTGTAATCGTGCCAGTATTCACCAACTACGGTAGTGCTATTGCCAAACGATTGCAGAGTGTTGTTGATACTATCTTTGTGCAAGGTGTGCCTGCTATTTCTACCATGACTCGATGACATGTTGCCATGAGGATACTTAATCGGTCCTCATGGTGCCCATAAGCAACACTGATCTCAAAAGGGTTGACTTCTGCCCAGATCAGTGCCATACTATGATCATACAAGACAAAACCCATGACCTTCACTGACTATCAACAGCAACGCGATGCACAAAATACTGTGCAACTCAACATCATCAAGTATTGCTGGTTGCTGACTGATGCACTGCGTCAGAATTATATTGACCATGCAATTCGTGGTCATTATCGTGCGATCAAAGATACGAATCAAGATGTACTGTACCACGAAACTGCTGCTGATAAACTTAAGGCAGGCATTTGTCCTATTCGGTATGACATCATCTCTGGTAAAAAGTATCACAAAATTGTCTTTGTTGATGGTGGTGGACAACGCTCCGCACATGCATTTGTTGACAAGAAGACGGGTGAAGTGTACAAGTCCGCATCATGGAAGCAACCTGCAAAGGGTGTACGTTATGATCTGCGATTGATGAAAGATCGTGATTATTTGTTTGTCCATGCTGACTGGTCTGGTGGTTATCTTTACGCACGATGATTCACTTCACTCTCATTGCTTCAATCGTTCTTCGTTTTTACTTCCACCATCACTGACATGAAAGACATCAGGATTCAGGTTGAAACTTTCGACGGTTGTATTACAATCTGGTACGAAAGATCAAAACTAAAAAATGCTTGCGATACGATTAGCAAGCGTGTGTATAATCAACTCTGTGGACTCAACATTAAAGAAATCAACGTTTCTGTGATCTAAGATGATGTACTCAAATCTCTCCAAGATTCGTCCTAAACTAAGAACATCTGGACGTGTATCTGGCAACTTCGGTAGGAACAAAGTTTCTGCTGGTTCTACACTCAATGACCTTGGAATGACCTCTGTTCAATCTATCAAATGTGTCACACAGCAAGAGTATTTGACTCGTCTTTATCATGCTTTTGATTGTACTACCGACGCTAAATTGCGTTCGTTTATCTACACCGAGATTCGCAAGATTCTCATTCAACAAGGCAAATGGTGATCAACTTATGAAAACGACTTACATCTTCCTCGGTGTCATTGCTATGCTTCTGTGGCAAACCTTTCTCATTCAACGAGATGACAAACTGTTCAAGGCATACTATCACGAAAAAGCAAAAGTAGAACAGCAAAAACTCATTAAATAACCTTATCTCACTCATAAGCGACACTGATCAAAAAAGGGTTGACTTCCTACCAGATCAGTGCCATACTAAAGGAGTCAAGGGGGGACAGACCTCCCACCACCTAACTTCCCAAACCATGATCGACTTCCCTACTCTACAATCCAAGGATGGCACAATGCTCGTCGGATTCTATCCTGTAGAAACTCCCGATGGCAACATTTCTGAAGAGTGGTGTATGCAAATCCTTTCCTGGAAAGGTGTAGATCAAATCTCTAAAAAGTTTCTCAATCGTGTTGAGAAAGCACTTGCAATTCGTGATCGTCTTGCTCATGATTACATCCTGACTGGTGATAACCGAGACTATGCTATGTTCGGTAATCCTATCAACGGTGCAGTTTGATGCAATTCCAAGTTACTGCAATCGAGTTCGATTTTGATTCTGATGATGACTTTCCCGAGCATCAATTCTCTAACATTACCGACGAAACTATCGGTATGATTTGGGAAGCAGTAGATGAAGATGATCTCATTGAAGAGATCACATGTGCTACAGGATGGTGTATCAAATCCATCGACTATCGTATCATTCTGAACTGAACTTTTCTTCACTCTAACTAACAACAAAACCATGAACCGTCAAGAACTTCTCGAAGCATACATCGACCGCATCCTTGAGAACATGTCCACCAAAGATTTGATGCGTATGGTAGGCGATCAACTCGAAGAAAGTTTCTCCAGTCTATCTGATGAGGAACTGATTGCAGAGGTTGAAGAATACTACCCTGACATGCTGACTTACACCATCACCAAGACAGATTCTTGAAACGCTCTAACAAAACCCACAACACTCAATCAATGAAACTCCTCTCGATTCTGTTCCTGATTGCCTTCCTTACTGTGCCCTCTGTACGTTATACTACAGGCACCGTACTTCACAACGTCGCTAACTTTATTCAAGGAGAAGTTTGACATGTCTCGTGCACAACGTCAGACCAACATGATTCGCAAAAATACACTTCCTGTTCGTATCATCCTCTTCAACGCTAAACCAACCAACAGAACCAAATGATCATGAACACCGACAAACTGTACCAAGAACTTTATCCTGAATACCGTGATTGTTTCTGTGTTGAAGAACAACTCTCCCATGATGAATACCTCGACAAACTTGATGCTAAACTCTACAAAGATTCTCAGCAAGATGTAAAAAGTTTTCCACAATTTCCACAACTAAAAAATACCTAAAAAAATATATGTGCGTGTTTTATGTCTCTCAAGAAATGTCTCAGTTAAGTACACTCAGAGATGCAAGTTTGGTCTTCACTGTATCACAACTTCGCTCATTTGTCAAGACTCAGACTCATAAAATCACCTTATCCCTATGATAAGCACTGCTGATCTGAAATCGCTTGACAGACCCTCCCATCCGTCCTATATTGAGTGCATCGGAGGGAGGGAAACAACCCCATCCCCCGCCATCACAAACCCCTTCACAATCGCCTCTCATGCGTAAGATCGAAACCAAGATGAATGATGCCATCGCTGAGCACAAAGATCTTCGGACAGGTAACACTCAGGTGGTCACATATAGCGACTGTTCTGATGTCTATCTGCATGGTAATCTGATCGCTCGGATTGGTGAAACCTGGATCGAATTGTTCGATGGTGGTTGGCAATCAAACACCACAAAATCGCGCCTCAATGCTATCCTGGGTGCCTTTGGTTGCCCTGGCGAGTATGTCTTCTCGAAGAACTTCCAGTGGTTCGTTAACTACAACGGTGCCCCTATTCCGTTCTTCTCAGGTATGCGTCTGGCATGATCTTCTGTCCTGGTGATGACACTAAAAGCACCTTAGTTTTCCACAAGTTTTTGGTTTCTTGTGGAAAACTAATTAACTTTTTCCACAGGTACTTTCCCCAACAAATCTATGACGAATCTCAACACCCCACGTACCATGACCCAGTTGCGTTATGCCAAGGACGGTAATGCTCTCCTGCGTGTACTTTCTCAGTTCGATAACACTGAAGCACCCTCACAAAATCTCCCCTCCCCTGGGAAGATCCTTGTGGGTTATGGACAGGACTTGACAGAAGTGGTGTTCTGAGTTATACTGGGGGGCAGTCATTGCTCCCCTCTAAATATACCTAACTCGCGCCAAAACCCAGTGGTGGCGGGCGTTTTCGGGGTCGGGGGCGGCCGTATATATAATAAAAGGGTCCTATGTAAGCTATAAAGTCTTGCAATCGACCTCTAAATATTATTCGAAGGGTCCCCTCTAGGGGGTCCCACAGGAAAAAAAATTTCGCCAGGAAAAAATTATGCTTGACTACGTGCCGTCGAATCTTTATGGGATTCGTTATCTTGATAAGAATGATAGACAAATCAAACTTGCCTCAATTTTTGCACAGAATGAAGCTGAGGCACGAAGGATTTGGGAGAGTATGGGACCGCCCCATGAACCAAACTTTGATATTTTAGGAGCAGAAGAAGCAAAAGAGTTAGCAAAGATAATGAATGAGAGTAATAATGAAGAATGAGAAGTGGATCATCATGATTTCACCGCCCTTCAAGCAAGGTCCGACATATTTACCGTTATCGGAATATAACTCGGAAAGTGGTGAAGTTGCATGTGTAAAAGGAGATGAGGGAATTCTTATGTTTGATACATATAAAGAAGCAGAAGAAGTTGCTAAATTTCTCACAGACGAGTATAGTTATCAAACAGGAGTATTAGAATGTCCAGAAAGTTTATTATAGAAGTACAGGAGACTACAGAGGGCGACTTGTTCATCGAGTTCCCTCAGGAGATTATTGATGAGTTAGGTCTCATTGAGGGTGATGTAATGAAGTATGAGATTGGGGATGATGGGGAGTCATTTATTATCAAAAAGGACGATACCAGCGCGTAACCGTACCGCTGCGCGAATTAAGAATTATGATGGGGAGTATTATGGGCAAGCATGAGAATATTAAGATTTATCCTACGGAACTAGTAAGATTAATCAATAAGAACAATACACAGTTTCGTTTAAAGGATAATGAAATTGCTCATGATATTATTAATGAACTGATCAAGAAACTAATTGAGAGGTTAAATAATCTTGAGAAAGAATTAATTACGCAACAAAAAGAAATAGAAGAGCGATTTAATCGATTAGAGCAATTTGTGACGCAAGAACTTGTCAGTAAGAATGGATTACAATATCGTCCACCGAATAGGAAAGAATATATTTCATTAGGGGCAACGTTAACGGATCTATATGAACGACTAAATAGTCTTGAGAATAATTGTTTGTAATGTAAATGCCGTGTAATAAGAAAACATGTCCTGACTATAGACCTCACGGTAGAGCCCGTCCAGGATATGGCACTGGTGTAATTATGAGTAAGGAGATGTTTCCCAAGAGGGATACATCACAAATCAATGTGCCTGGATGGTACAGAGATGCTGTTATGTATAATTATGAAGATAAGTGTGAAGTTCCGCAGACCACTTATCTAGGTGGTGGTATAACACCTGGAGCACCAGCAGTACCACCAAATCCCAAAACTGGAGATCCAGGATCACCAGCAGGAGAGGATACAGCAAATACTGAAACAGAAATTAATGGTACTCTTAATACTCAGGAGTATTCTGGAAAATTATATGAGGAACTTAACTTAGATAGTATGAGTTGGTGGGAAAGAAATCAACTTTGTCCTCAGAAAACTAATGTAGGCAGAGGAACTTTTCAATCACCAGGTACAGTAAATCCAAAGAAATATCGATATTGGGATCATTATCCAAGTGAATTAAGTTTTGAAGCAAACTATAGTGATACACCATTTTTATATTTGTGGGATACTTCAAGTCAAGCGACAGGAAGACCTTGTTATGCAATATGCTGGACAATTACTCTTACAACGGGGACCTATCCTGCAGGGAAAGGGACAGCTACTTATCCAAGAATTGTATACACTCCAAGAAAAACTCCTTTTCCTTGTGATACATCTCCTGATGCAACTTATGTTGAGTATGAAACACAAGATGGTAAATTAACTGGTCCAGACGATGAGAATTCAAATCCACTTATCTGGGGTATTGGTACTAATACTAGGGGACTTCTTGTAAGAGAACAAGCATCATGTCCACCTGGATTTGCAAATGCAACGGTTCGTGGAGCAGGAAACCGAGCTAATACTGGTGGACTGTTTTTTGGTCCCGCAACCATGGCATATACTCGTGATGGAGGTACTACTGGTGAGTGGATATTCTTTGAACATTGGATAGGATTATCTTCATCAAACTTTGGTCCGACAAGTGGAAATGGTGGGACATTTACAAATCAGTTTCCACCAGGTCAAGAGACGCAGGTTTATACTCGATCTGTAAATGTATTCAATAATAGCAATCAAAAAGTTGCAGTTGTAGAGGTAAAAATTCGTGGGTATCGTCAATACTATGGAGATACATTCGACAATGATAGAGAGTTAAAAATTACTAATGTTTCAGCAGGTGATGTATTACCAGTTCCAGGACTTGAGTATGGACTTGATATTCCATTTCCAAATGAAACTGGAGATGTTCCTGCAAATTTAAGACAAGTCGCCAGCGATCAGAATGGTCGCAGAGTTGGATTTATTAGTTTTACGGATATTACTCAGGCAGCAGCAGGGTGTGGTGCTATTGTGAATGGGTTTAAATTATTTACAGCAGAAACAACAGCCGAGAGTGCATTAGATGAAAATTTTGTAAATGCAACAATTGGTTTACCACCAGACGAGCAAAATGGAGATAGTGGTATTGTTAATAGAATTACAACAGGTGTATGGTCTCCAGGAAACTCTGGTATTGATAGTATTGAACAAATTTTTAATTTTGAGGGATCAAGTGCAGCGCGTGGTGGTACAGGTGGATCTGGTTTAAGAGTTTTAATTAGAGCACAGAAATTTACAGATTCGGAGGGATCTGGTACTAAAATTACAGTTATAAGAGTTATTGGATCTGGTAATGCAGGATATGCTGTAGGGCAAACATTCCCAATTCGATTTGTTCGTAATGGTATAACCTATACTTGTGGTTATATCCAAATTGCTAACATTCTTAGAGGAGTTGTTAAGAGAGGTGTCCCTATTGGTTTTAGACTAGCAGAACCAAAAACTGTTGGTGGTGTTTTTGCAGTGACTCATAGTAGTTGGACTACTTTTGGAAATAATTATGCTATATGGTGTAATAATCGTAATAATAACTTATCTGGTAGACCTCTGAGGATTATCCACCAACTTATAACCCTAACAGCAGGAACATATAATGTAGAACTTGGTTTTGACGATACTGGATCTGTAGAGATTAAATCTGCTACAGGACCTGCTTGGTTTACAAAGAAGAATCATGTTGGTGGTATCCCTCTTGGTTCATCAACCCACACTGGTTCTTTTGTTTTAACTGCGACGACAGTTGTTAATATCGAAGTAGAACTTGAAAATGCTCCTGGTGGTGATTGGTCTAACAATCCTGCAGGATGGGCAATTACTTTAACAAAAAATGGTCAGGTATCTTGGTCAACTAGAAATGCACAAACTGGTATTAATGCTGGAGATTGCTATAGAGGAATGCGATGGGAAAACACTCCATATCAGACTGCTTGGTTAGGATCTGGAACTGCAAGACCATTTTTATCTGCTCAAGGTTCATGTTGGCAAACTAGAGATTTGGTTGTCTATAAAGATTATAAACTTGCAGGTGGTACTAAGATAAGAATGAAAATAGAATCTGTATATGATAATTCTACATCATCATTTCAAAGTAGATGGACTATTGATCAAATATTGTCATATGGAAGTGGATATGGTTCATTAGATAGAGGAGATCACTCTGAAGGTGGTGAAGCATTCTCAGACCAACAGGTTTTTTATCTTTACTACCCATCTCCTAGTACTCCTAGAGCACAAAGGATTGGAGTTGCAATAGTTGTATCAGATATTCAAGATATGTTAAAACCCTCGTCAGGATCAGGACAAATTGCTGCAGGTCAAACGTTAAACGGATGGACGGTTGAAGCAGTAAATCGTTTTGATAGTACAGGAGGATTCAATGCTGCCTACATTAAATTAACTGGTAGTGGAAATGATTTTGCTAAAGATACAAATTATACAAGTAATTCAGGTGCCACTGTTACAGCTATTGCTGGATATGGAATAAGAGATAGAGGAGCATTATATGGCATGTATGAATTTACTAGAAAATCAATTCAATATGCAACTGCACGGGTTTCAGCATCGATGCCTTTTTCACCAACGTTAGTACGTTGTCAAGCGACTGGTATCATTACTAATGGAAGATTGACTGGTACTCAAATTACACAACCAGGAATAGGATTATCTAATAAAAACATTGAAAAAATAACTTTATCTGTTGATCCTCCACCATCAACATTTGATCATGCAAAATTTAATAAATTGATGCTGGATAAGAATAACGATGTTTTGACAGCAATACAACAGTGTCAAGGCACTGGTAGAGCAGCACAGGTTTCTCCAATACTTACTGCAGGAAAACTAACTGGCATTCAGATTAAGGATGCTGGTTCTGGTTATTCAAGCACAAAACCACCTCAGATTAGAATACCATTTATAAGAAAGATTGAATCTACAACTATGATCAAAGCCTCAACATCAAAAGAGGAATTGGCTCAAAATGGATTAGTTCTATCAGCATCACCTGGTTTTAAAAACTCACCACTTTCTGAGTCAGAGTTGTATAACAAAACTCAATTTCAATTTGACAAAAAAACATTTGATAAACCAGTCGCAGACATTACTGAATTAGATTTGGATAAAAGTCGGCCAAGAAAATTTCAATTGCCAAAAAGTCCTGTATCTCCAAAGTACATGGGTCAGTTTAAGACAAGTAAAAGTAGACGCCAATTTACTGACGATGTAAAAGCTATTCACACAACACAAAAGCAAAGATCAGAAAAAACATCTAAAGATACTATGGATCTTTTGCAAGGAAAAACAAAGAATAAGGATACCGTCAATTATAATCAAGACTTGAATAAAAATGTAAGTGGAGATAGTCTAAGTCTAGCGAGAGGGAATGTAATTAATCCTGGTACTTCTGCAGGAAGACTAGAAAAGGATTTTGGTTTGAATACTTCAAAATTAGATGGTACTCCTAAATCTTTAACTACTGGCAGTATTACTAAGTCAGAGAGTACAAATTATCAAAAAACTGCAGCAGGAGGGGGTGCAGCAAATGATGCCGATTATTATCCACAAGGTCTTAGAGACGTTGTAAAAAATACCAAGGTAGATAAAAATTCAACTGGACTAGGCAATTTTAAAGAACCAAAAGTAGGTAATGGTCCTTCTTTTAATAACGCATCTAAGACATATTCAGGTATTGAAAAGGCAGTCAACACAGTACCAATAACTGGTAAAGAAAGAACTGGTTTCGGTGCAGTTCCAGCTAATTTTGATAAGGAGTTAGACCAGACAATTAAAGATTTTGATAGTAGTATGGATACATCTGCTTTCCCTCAATCAGATAAAGACAGAACTATAACTATTCCTGCTACGCCAACCATATCAACAGTAGTTGGTGGTTTTTATAAACTACCTTGTGCAACAGATCGGATAAAATATTTGATTCAATCATATTGCCCAGATCCAAGAGCAAACACAATTATTAACGTTGTATTAGGTGTTCAAATAAATGAAAATCTATTTGATGCAACTTTAAATCGATACGTTGGTAGATGTGAAAGATGTTTATTAAATACTCCAGCATATGTCACCAAAATGAATCAGATAACTGATCCCGATAAAACTATTGTTGATGGTTTTTGTGCTACTGTTTGGACAAATTCCATACATAACGTCACTAGTCTCCCCGCCTTATATGCGGGCAGTGGTGGGATACTTTATGGTCTATCAGGATTAAGAGCATATCAAGATTTGGACAATGTAGTATATGAAGGCATTCACGGGTGGGAAATCAATGGCAATTTAGAAATCCTACATGACAATACAGCAGAAACTAGAACTTTTGTAAGTGCATTGAACAAATATGGAAACCCATATGATTTCTTCTGTAATAGGTCATATGGTGATTTAAAAGAAGATGAAGAATTTGCTTTAGAAAATGCTTCGTTAGAAGAAGACAATCAAGTTCCAGATCAACTGGCAAATACCAATCCAGCTCTTATATAAATAAAAATAAAATAAGAATATGACTCGATTTGCTGCTGTTGTCACTGGAACTTGCACTTCCCATGGTGTTACAATTCCAGCACACATACACTTCACTCATCCTTGCCTACCATCACCACCACCCTGTCCGCCTGGTATAACTCCTACAAAACCTCTTTCGGTTATGGATGCAACTTGTATGTGGCCAGTAGCTCCAACAACACCAGAAGATGCATCGGTGTTAGCAAGAACAGTTTTTATTAATGGAAAATCACCATTATGTGATGGTGATAAGTTAATTCCACATATATCGGCAACAACAAACCTTATTGAATGGAAGCAGGTGTCTGGTCCAAACTGCATAGGACCGATTACAGCGCCATGTAATTGTAGTTTGTTATCAGCAGAAGATACATTTGGTAAAGGACACCCGCGAGTTGTAAAAGCACTAGGAGCAACAGTATTTGTTATGGGAAAACGACTTGCTGCCATTGGAGATCCTCTAGGACCACCATGTTTAAGCACAATAGCAACGGGTTCAGAAAATGTCGTGGTTGGCATGTAGCAAATTACATGATATAATACTTTTTTCGGAAGAAAATTATGGCAAAATCAAAATCTCTCACTAAATCAAATTATATTCCAGGTCCTCCCAAAAAATCTCGGCAAGGAAATGGCGGTGGTACTAAATATGCTGCAAGTAGTCGTAATGGTGCAGGAAAACGCTATAGAGGACAAGGAAAAGGATGAGTGTAGAGGCAGATATACAGGAGTGGATTGCAAGAATATCTGAAGTTCGTCCAGAATTAGGAGGTTTTTCAGTTTGTCCGTATGCCGCTAAAGCAAAAACCTTAATTGTAGAGTGTCAAGCAGAGGACATCATACCTGTTTCTGGGTATGATGTCGTTTTTTATGTGGTTGAGGACTATCTTGACCTAGCTAGTATTCAATTTTGGGTAGAATTTTACAATAAAAAGTTTCCAGACTACATATTTTTAGAAGATTGTGCTACTTATAACACTTATATCAATGGAGTTCAGTCAAATAATGGCAAGCACAACATTATTTTCGTAAATTCTCGTGAAGTTTTGAAAAAATATCGTGTTATATTACGTGAAATGGGGTATTATAGTCATTGGAATGACGAAATGTTACGTGAAGTCTTAGGTGAAGACTACGAAATGGTCAAAAAATCGGGATAGCAACCCCGTAAAAAGTTCTGTTTACCCATTTAGGAGAAACAGATGGCACAAAGTCCCAATCCAGACACAAATCCTTCAATGATGAAGGCAGATTTTGGCACAATTTGCTTAATTACTGACCCAAAATCCGATGTATACCTAAAAAAACTAAGTAATAAGGTTAACAATCCCCCCGAAGATCGTCTTTCACGGCCTTGTGGAGGTAAAGGGGGGTTTGATGACTTTGTAGAACGTTGGCATTAGTGATATAAATATTTAAAAAACTTGTATCCATGAGAACTAGTCAAGAAATAGATGGACTTTTCACAAAAGTCAAAAGATCTTTCGTAGATTTAGATATTTCTTTGGCTAAAAATCCAATTACCGATGATGCAATCACTTTGAAAAATGAAAAAGCAGTTACTCAAGCTATCAAAAATATAATTTTAACCAAATTTGGTGAAAAATTAATGGATCCTTCAATTGGTTGTGATGTTCATAGTATGTTATTTGAGCCTCTTGATGTTTTCTCTGCTATGGAGATCCAAAGTAAAATTGAAGCTGCAATTGCAAATTATGAACCCAGAATTCAAATAATATCGGTAGAAGTTAAAACAATAGATAATGAACTTGGAGAGATTTTAATTGATTTAGTTTTTAGAATTGTCGGTGAACCTAATATTATAGAACAAACATTTCTTATAGAGAGGCCGTCTAGCTAATGAGACCTTCAAACCTTACTACATTAGATTTTGCTGAAATTAGAGATTCTATTAAGTCCTACATGAGAACTAGGCCAGAATTTACTGATTACGATTTTGAGGGATCGACATTATCTTATTTACTGGACGTTTTAGCGTATAATACTTACTATTCATCGTTCAATGCAAACATGGCATTGAACGAAGTGTTCCTTGAAACTGCAACTCTCAGAGATAATATTGTTAGTATTGCAAGAATGCTGAATTATCTTCCAAGATCTGCCAAAGCTGCTTGGGGATGCGTTAGTATGGCTGTACAAACAGATTTGTTAGTAACAGGAAATTTTCCCACACATATTACTCTTAAGAAAGGTCAAATAGCCACAGGTAGTATCAATAATAAAGGTTATACTTTTTCAATTATTCAAGACAAAATTGCAGAAGTTGATAAAATAACTGGTATAGCACAATTAGGTCCATTTAAAGTATATGAGGGCAATCTTTTAAGCTACATTTATACTGTAGATACTACAATTGACCAAAAGTTCATTATTCCAAATGAAAACGTAGATATTGATACATTACAGGTTTATGTAAAACCAAACGCTCAATCAACAACAGTTGATAGATATAGTTTAGTATCAAATATTACAACTGTGGATGCATCTTCTAGATCATTTTTTATAAGTGAGTATGAAGATAGAAGATATGAAGTTACTTTTGGCGATGGTATCATTGGAAAAGCTTTAGAAGATGGAAATGTTATTATTTTTGAATATATCAAAACAAATGGTGTTGAAGGCAATAATATCAAGAAGATGGCATTCTCTGGAATTGTTTTTGATATTGAAAATAATGAAATTGATTCAGGTAAAGTAGAGTTTACATTAGATGGTAAAACACAGTTAGGTGATAAACCAGAAACAATCAAATCAATTAAATTTAATGCACCTAGATTCTATTCAGCACAAAATCGAGCTGTTACAGTTAAAGATTATGAAAATATCATCAAAACTATCTACCCAAATGCCAGATATGTAATGGCAACTGGTGGAGAGAGCTTAAATCCTCCAATTTACGGAAAAGTTTACGTATCAGTAAAAACAAAGAATAATACAAAGTTAAATAATCTTACCAAAAAACAAATCATTGATGATCTAAGACCATATACAATGGCTTCTATTGAGATTGTGGTTACAGATCCAGAGGAAATCTATGTAGAATTGAACGTACTTGTAGTAGCAGATCTATTCCAAACTGTAGATGGTGTTTCTACGGGTACGCAGACAACTCCAGATAATGTTGCATTACCTGTCGGGTCAAATGATTTAATTAAGGCAAAAACTATCTTTGCAATTAAGAAATTTGCTCTGTTTGAAGATTTGGGTAATTTCAACAAAACTCTATCTACATCAAAGCTACAAAAAGAAATTTTACAATCAGATCCTGCTATTGTTGACGTACTATTGCAAGTAACAGTTTACAAGTTATTAGCATATCCAGAAGAAGAAAATAGAGGAAAACCAATAACTTGGGATTTAAATTTTGGTATTGCTTTTGATTGCTCTTGCTCAACATCTCCAGGTGATGTTGTAAAAACTAGCGGATTCTATACTGCAGAATATCCTGACAAGTTGCAATTTATGGAAGATGATGGACTTGGCAAACTAAGAAGTTATTATATAGAAAATAATAAAAAGATATACACAAACTTTTTTGTGGGTCAATATGATTGTGATACTGGAATTGTTAGAGTCGGTCCTATATCTCCTGTTGGGGAAGCAGAATATATTCAACTTGGTATAAAACCCAAAAACCCTGCAAATATTGCTCCTGGAGAAGTTACTGGAAAACTTCTAGCTCGTTCAAATGTGATTCCTGGCCGAGCCACCGCATCACCAACATTATCATCTGGTTCTACTGTTGGACAATCAGTTCTTCAAACTGATTTGTTAACAGTTAGCACTGGATCATCAGATCCATACAAAAAAACCAGCCCTGGTACAAAAATTGTACCAAGTACTGTAAGCGAAGGATTTGCTGCAAGTGAGATTGTTTCTCCAACAATTTCAGCATCAGGATCTCAAGCATCGCTAGGATTTATAACTCCAAATCAACCTATATCAATCAATGGCGCTATTGTTAGTTCATCTTCCATCGTATCTACAACCATAGGTGGTGTTACCACATCAGGTGCAGGCGCTGGAGGGACGCCCACAGCGCCAGGGGCCCCTCCTGCAGCCGCCCCGATCACTCCGAGCGCAACACCGACCGCAGCAAGCACTGGAGGTGCTACAGGGACAGGCCTAACAGCTCCTGGTGCTATTGTATCTTCTGGAGCAACACCAGTATTATCATCTCTCACTACTCCTGGATCTGCTGGAGCACCAGGAACTGTCATTATTATGGGTCCTCCAACAGTTACTATTGTTCCTCCAGGATCACCAGCAATTCCAGCATTTACACCAGGCGGAGTTGTAACAGTACCTGCTGCTACAATTTCTACTACGCCTGTTCCATTAATTGTAACTGTTGCAGATCCTCTAGGGTCTCTTCCTGCAACTTGCTTCACCTAACATTGTTAAATAGATATACGGAGACATATTACTAATATGCAGAACGAGAATCAAGTATCACTGTCAGTAGCAAATCAATTACCTGATTTTATCAGAGAGGAATATCCAAAGTTTGAGAAATTTCTTAGTGCATATTATGGTTCCGTAGAAAGAGGTGGTGGATCTGTTGGTATTCTAAACAATTTAGATTCATATTTTAATCTATCAAAGTATGATTTGAAAAAACTTGCGGGAAGAACTCGCATTCTTGGAGATATTACTAGTACCACAAAAAACATTCAAGTAGAATCTACAGACCCACTTCCTGATGAAAATGGGACAGTTTTAATTGGTGATGAAGTAATTTACTATGAATCAGTCAGAAAATCTCCAAACGTTGTTTTAACACCTGATATTTCATACGCTGAATTTAAGCAAAAAGAAATTACACTAGCAAATCCATATGCACAATTTAATGGAACTAATTTTGAGTTTGATCTAAAAGCAAATAACGAGCCCGTATTTCCACCATCACCTCATCATTTAATTGTAAAGGTATACAACGAATTTTTAAGGCCTGGTATCGACTTTGTTGTGTTGGGTTCAAAAATTAGATTTGTTACAAATGGAATCACTCCAGCTCCACCCAGAGCATTCAACCCCATTTTGTTTGGAGATAGTGCTACAGATATTTCTATTAAATTTCTTAAGGGATTTTTAGAATCTGAAATTACACCATTTGATACAATTGCTCCTGTTAATCTAACATTAGATCCAGAAAGATTTGATTTCCCGCTGAAAATTAATAATGTTGCCTTTGAACCATCATCCACAAGTTTAGTAGTTGCTGTTGTTGATAAGAAACTATTAACTCCAAATGTAGACTATTCGATCTATCGTAGTACAATACTTTTTAAAAAATGTCCTTTACAATCTGTATATGTTGCATTTATCAATGCCCCACTGTTGTCAGTTGGAAAAAATGCTAAAGGATTTAGTGTTGTTAATGATGATGGTCAAGTAGAAAAAATATTAGTCGCATCTGGTGGTTCTGGATATAATATTGACAATTCACCAAAAGTTTCATTAGTTAAAGGGTCTGGTATAAATGCGACTGCAAAAGTTTTAGTTAATGGACTTAAGTCTGTAAGTTTGCTAGATCCTGGTAAAGGTTATTCTAAACAAAATCCACCAGCATTGCTTATCCAAACACCAACAACGGAAGCAGGAATATTGGCTAGGGGATCTGTAACTGTCAATGATGCAGGACATGTTGAAACAGTATCAATTGATTATAGTGGCGCAGGATATGATTTTGTACCTAGACTTCAGTTTGTAAATCCATCAGGGGCAAAAATCGGTAATGTTAATGTATCCAGTACTGGTAGAATTTTAGGTGTATCGGTTCTTTCAGGTGGAACTGGTTATACTACTGCACCAAGAATCTATATTGATGATCCAGTCGATCCTAATGGTATTCAGGCTGTACTTGTAGGTAATCTAGGAACAGGGGATAATAAAGGCAAATTAGTTTCAATTACTGTTGCAGCACAAGGAAAGGGTTATTCTCAATCTAACTTACCTAGAGTTGCGGTTGTCGAACCAACTGGTGCTCAAATTTTAGATGTTGAAGTAGATCTATCAGGAAGAGTAATCAACATCGAACTATTAAGTGGTGGATTTGGATATGAAGATGTACCTAGTGTTTATATCGTAGACGACAGATTAGATGGAGCGGGAAATCCTGCGGGAGGTGTTGGGGCAACTGCTGTTGCAACTATCTTTAATGGTGAAATTATTGACATCAACATCACTAATTTTGGTGAAGGATATTCAATTCAGTTTCCCCCTAGGGTTTTTATTGCCGATCCTCCAGGTGCAAAAGCGTCTTGTAGTGTTGGTGAAGGAGAAATCACAGGATTTGAAATTATTGAACCAGGGAAAGATTATACAAAATCAGAACTTGTCGGTTGTAGCAGAGGTGTTAGTGGTATTGTAGCTTATGATGCCGATGAAAATGCAGAATTTAAATCAGAAAGTGAATCTATAGCTGCAGCCCATACTAATAAATCTTCAGTTGTTGGATTGGATGCCCTATTCTTCCGTAAAGTATTAGACAGATTAACTAAGCAATATTTACCTGGACTGCCAAAATTAGATCCTGAAATTGTTAATATACCAAATACTCTTAGAACTGTAAAAGATTTTTACGCTTCTAAAGGAACAGCTCAGGCAATCTCATATTTGTTCAAAATTCTTTATGGGGTACAAATTGATATCTCATATCCAAAAGATCAAATTATAAAACCATCTGCTGCCCGATGGGAGGTAGATACTATTCTTCGTGCAAAATTAATTTCTGGAAATCCTCAAAATCTAAAAGATACCTCGATAATCCAAGAAGCAGATGCTGTAGATTTTAATGTCAAAGCAGCTTCTGCTAATGTAGAAAATTTCATTGCTATTCAAACAGCATCATATGATGTTTATGAATTAATTCTGTCAGAAGAATCTATTGTTGGGAAATTTATAGTTCCATACGCAACAAAACTTGCAGAACCAGTTGACAGCGAAACTTCTATTATCACAGTAGACTCAACTATTGGTTGGCCAGAAAGAAATGGTGAGATAGTAATTGGAACGGAACTTGTCAGATATAAGGAAAAATCTTTAACTCAATTCATTGAATGCACTAGAGGATTAAATCAAAATCCACAATCATGGGACTCTGCTACTGAAATTACATCTAATTTTTATATTAAGGCAAATCCCAATACTTCAAATGAAGTAGTACTGTCAGTACTAGGTATTGTTGAGTCCAATGAGACTAAATTGACTGATGAAAGTAGTTATTACTTACCTGGAGATAAATTAACTATTTCGAAGTTAGGATCATTAGATGACACAGCTCTTGTTAATTCCTGGTTGTATAACGTTAAAAAACTAATTGAAGTTACCAGTATAACTGCGGGCGGTGTTAACAATCAAACTGCAACTGTGGTATGCAGTAACCCCCATGGTCTTCTAGTTGGAGATCAAGTAACTGTATACGGTGCAAACCCAATTGTTTATAATGGAACTTTCTTAGTAACAGCCAGAGAATCTGGTCTGATCTTTAAATACGAATTACCCCAACCAGCAACTTCGTCTCCTGTTGGAAATATTTTAATATCCGTTGACCTAAACAAAGGTAAGAGTGATACTCCATCAATTAACTCTGCAATTACAAATTTTGCAACCAATGTCCAAAACTCCTTCTTTAATGAGAAGTATGTTTATGTTGCAGCCTCAGGTATTCCAAACTATAAAGTTGGACCATTTTTAGGCACTTCATTACTACCAGGTAATCAAAGAAAATTATATAGATTTCCTAGAATTCCTGAAACGATTTCTCTTAAACCGTTTACATATTATGGTGCTGTAGGATCTTTTGTCAATGGTGTGTCTGCATGGAACTATAAGTCAAATAAAACTTATCCATATGGACCTATTACTAAAGTCAAGGTTATAAAATCTGGATCTAACTACGATGCTGATTCACCGCCCGCCTTAAGTTTTGTAGGTGGTGGTGGTACTGAAGCAGCGGGTAAAGTTGTGGTCAATGGAGAAATCACAGAAATTGAAGTAGTAACAGAAGGTACTGGATATGACACTTCACCATTGGTATCTATTGCGGGAGGGGGCGGTACTGGTGCCTCTGCAACTGCCATTGTAACTAATGGTAAGATTACAAAAATCCTTATGAATAGTAGAGGTACTGGATATACATCTGCCCCAGTTGTCACGATTACAGGTGGTAATGGAAGTGGATGTACTGCTGTTGCTCGATCAAGAGGTCCAATCAAAGAAGTAGTAATTACTAACTTCGGCAAGGATTATACCCAAGTGCCAACTGTCACTCTAAGCAGCGGAAATGGCGCTGCAGCGCAGGCTTATGTAAGTAATGGTAGAATCATCTCAATCGCCGTTATTTCGTCTGGAAGCGGTTATACCACTGCTCCAAACGTTGTTATTTCTGGAGAGGGTTTTGGTGCTGTGGCAGTAGCAAATATTCAAACCGAAGGTACGGAAGCAGGAAAAGTAACGTCAATTACAATTTTAAACAAGGGCATTGGTTATAAAACTGGAACAACTCAAGTTAGATTAGAGTCCATTGGTAGCGGAG
>Ga0194116_10003601_pt1 | contig 18495 bp, 19 predicted proteins | sample TA2MahsurfametaG_4_FD_148617 | JGI IMG/M metagenome (GOLD analysis project Ga0194116, IMG submission 148617) | Freshwater microbial communities from Lake Tanganyika, Tanzania - TA2015008 Mahale S9 surface | ecosystem: Environmental > Aquatic > Freshwater > Lake | place: Tanzania: Lake...
GATTTGAAATAATTAAAATTTTTTTTAAAAACTCAAATAAGGAAATAAATATATTTGAACATTTAAACAATTAAGTTAAATATATATTTTTTTTAATTTTGAAAGTTTAATAATTATTTATAATTCAAAATTGGATTAATTCAATAAATATTTTTATACTTAAAGAAATAAATTCTATCAAATATTTTAGTTAAAATACAATATAAAAAATTCATGTTTTAAAGAATATAATTCAAACAAAACAAAAAAATATAGGAAGAGATGCTAAGCCAAAATAATCAAAATTTGATTAATAAAAGACTTTATCGAAAATTAAAATGTGAAAGCCTAAATGAAATAAGGGAAAAATTGATTCTTTCAAAAAATATTAATGTTTCAAATTCTATCGCATTACAGTCTGAGCGTACTATCAATAATCAAAGAAAATTAAGTCCCAATTTTTTGAAGGAATTATTTGATAAAAAACTGGGGAAATCGAATTACACATTCAATTCACTAATTTTTAATAAAAACAGTAAAAGTCCATCAATTGCAAGAACAGATTCAAGAGAATCTTTTGATCCAAATAAATCTGCTTTGGAAGTTATTTTAAATAATCAAAAAAAGAACTCTTTAATAAATCATGAAAATCGCAAGAAAAATAATGGTTTATATACTTCAGAAAAAGAAAGTAGAACAGGAGTAAATTTTTCAAATACAGAAAACAGTTTGGAAAATTATTATTTATTATTAGATTTTAAAAATAAAGAAGGAGAGAATAACCATGATGCAATTAATTTTCAAAATTTTAATGATAATCGAAAAAAAATTAATCATTTAAATTCAAAAGAAAAATTAAAAAATTATAATACAAATAACAATCAAAATAATGGAAATTCTATTAGCAATGATGTTTTATTTGAAAATAAAATAAGAAGCATCAAAAAAGAAAAAAATTTTAATATCAAAAGTAAAAATTTATTTGATAGCAATTTCTCAAACAACAAAATAACAGAAGACGAAGAAGATTTTGACTTAATAGATTATACAGAAAATGAAGCTAAAAGAGCGAAAAATTCATCAATAAATAATTCAAAATTACCAAAATTAAAATTAGATTTTCAAAAAATAAAGAATGAAGAAAAGTCAAATCTGGAGACTTTTAAAAATAAAGAATCTTATATTTTTCAAGGAAATTTAATAAGTATTGAAAATGAAAATTTAGACAAACAATCAAAAATAAATCAAAAACAGGGAACAAAAGCATGTATTTCAAATAAAATAAATAATGAATCACAAAATATCAAAATAAAATCGAATACTCTAAGTTCAAGACTTTCAAAAAATTTGATTTTTAATAATTACAATGAAGAAAAAAATATGAAGTTACAACAATTAAATATCAAAAATAAAATTTTAAACAAATCTAAAAATGATGTTTCAGCAGATGGAAAAAATAAATTTAGAGCTTCAAATGGAATCGAAACTAATAAAAGCACATTTATTAACAATATAACTATAAATAAAAACAATTTAATTTACAATAATACTGAAAAAAAAAATGAGGATTGTTTTAATAAAAACTCAGATAAAAATGAAAAGACTATAAATCTTAATTTAAATTTAAATGTCAATTTAGATTTAAAATTAAATAATGATTTCATTAAAACTGGAGATGCTTTCCTTTATAGGCTAAAAACTAGTAGAGATAAATTCTTAAAAAATAATTTAGATATCAAGTTTTGTAATAATCAAATGAAAAATGATGACCCAAGCCATAATTTATATTTTAAAAAAGATGAAAATCAAAATAAAACTTTTTCAATTCGTAATAATAGCATTAAATTAAATAATCCTAGTTATTCTATAAATCATACGAATTCGAATATAAATAATACTTTTAATAATTATCAAAATAAAGTATTAAAAGAACATAATAATAAAAATAGTTATGATTTTATTAATGAAAGCAAAACAGATAGAATCAATGATGATTTTAGAAAAAATCATAAATTTACAAATTATAATTTCTTCCCTGAATTAGTAAATAAGAATCAAGGTTATTATTGCCGAATTAGTCACAGTAGATATGGGGTTCAAAAATCGCAAGATGGTCTATTCTCAAAAGAAAAAATTATAGGGAATATAAGTTTAAAAAGAGATCAAGTGAAAAACTCTGAGGATTTTATTAAAAATTTAAACTCTATTCATACAGATAAAAAAAAGGATCACTCAAAAAACTTTCCTAATTTAGGAAAAATGATAATAAATATTGAAAAGTCTAATATACTTCCAACTTCTAAGTTAAATTCTGATAGAGATAATAATCCTTTCAAGATTCCGTTTAACGTTGAGAAAAAGAAAGATTCTCAAAAAATTCGTAATGAAAATATTGAATTAAAAGAAAAACCAAAAACCAAAAATGGAAATTTAAAAAAAATTGAAAATAAAAATACCTTAAATAATATGAATGGTTATGCTCAAAAATATTCAATAAATTATGCTAATAAATATTTAATGAATTTGAAAGATAAAAAGATTGAAAATGTAAATACTAAAAAGGGCAATTTAACAGATAGAGTTTAAAAAATTATAATGCTGATTTCAACTTGCCAATTATATATAATTAATAAAAGTAATTTTTCCGTTAAAAATTGATAGAAATAAAAAGAATAATAAAATTATATATTATTATGTATTTCTTGAAATGATTATGATTAAAATTAAAAAAATTGTTTTTTCATTCTAAAAAAATTTTTTATTTTTTAAAAAAAATAAAAATTTTTATTAAAGTTTTTAAAAAATTAAAAAAATAAAATAAAATAAAAGATTATTTATGTCAAACAAATTTCAAGAACTAAAAAATTTAAGAAAATCAGGCACAAATTTTAATGATAATCAAGATGATAATATTGAAAGAGAGGATTTTCAAGATGAGGAAAAAAGACAATATGGAGAATTCAACGAAAATGAAAATCCTGATAATATTGAAAATCTTGGAATGGAAAACTATAATAATGAATACATAGAAAATCCTGACAATCAATACGAGATGGAAAATAATGCTAATAATTATGAAATGGATTATAATTATAATCAAAACCAAATTAAAAATGATGAAGATCAAAAAAATAATTTTATGAATGAAGAAAATTATATTATGAATGAAGAAAATTACGGTTACGATATGGAAGAAAAAAAAGTAGAATATTTCTTTTATTATATTTGATTCCGAAATTAATATGATTTTAAAATCAGAATAAAAGCAAATATTCAAATATGTATGATGGAAATGACAAAAATTCGATGAGTCATACGCCAAGAACTGTCAAAAGTCGAATTGAAATAGATGCAAATGAAAACTATCACTTAAATAAAGCTAATATTGAGATGGAAGGAAATGCGACAAAAATAAAAACCAAAACAAAAAAGATTTTTATGACAGATAATCAAACAGGTTTACAAGCTAAAGAAATTTTTACATTCCATGATTTGATTATTCCAAATTCTAAAACAGCGAAAATTGTAATTTTTATAATTAATTAGAAAAATAAAATTTTTTTTTAAAAAATTTTATTTGAAGTGTTTCATAAAAGATATTTACAGCAAAAACTTACGTCTTACTGAAATTGCAGATCATTTCCAATTTTATGAACCAACACCCATAATCGTTTTGATTGGAGCAAATACAACTAAAAAGTATAATATTTTTTAAATTTATTCAATGAAGGGTAAAGATATTAGCAGGACTTACAAGAGCAGCACTTAATACTCGAGCATCAATTATCGATTCAGGTTTATTCACTGGAATAGAAAAATTCTGTAACAGAAAAAGTAATTTTAATCAATCAAGAAATATTTTATTTGAAAATTAAAAATTATAATTTTTTGAGTGTAGATATAAATATAATCGGAATCGCTCCTAAAGGACAAGTTGAGCTCCCTAAATTATCAAATGAAAAATATTCATCCAATACATTATCACAAGGACATAGTCACTTTATTCTGCTTGATAAAGAAGGGATGAAATTGGATTGGGGAGATGAAGCCAGGATGAAAATGAATTTTGCAGAAAGATTGGCTTCTGGTAGAAAAGGCTTTAGTTATAAATGCAAAATAGTAGGAGTAATATTAGGAAATATACCTAAATGTGAAGATGAAATCAATTATTTTGTGGAAAAAGAACTTCCTTTAATATTGGTTGATGATTCAGAATTAACTTCTATATTGAGAAAATTGAAAAAGGGAGAAAAAATAAATGGTGTTAGTGAAAGTAAATTTTTTAAATATAAATATTTTTAATAATAACTCTTTATATTATAAAAAATATATAAACTCTTAGAATTGAAATCGATAGCAAATTACAGAAAATTGATTGATATAGAAGATAATTCTGAAAATTTAGCTAGTGCAATACATATTTGCCTAACATTGACATTTTAATATAATATATATTTTGAAGTTATTTGTTCAGATTAGATAGGTGAAAACATATTATCAATAAATTTTATCAATAAAATTTTTTATGATATAATTATAATTGACTCTAATTCAAATAAGATTTAAATAAATTTATTTTTGAATTAAATTTGTTTATTAATATATTTTTCAAATTTTGAATTGAATAATTTTGATTATGATAAAATTATAAATAATAAATCAAGATAAATTTAATTGAAAATCATTTAAATTAAATTTAATGGATTCCAATAGTGCTTTTGATTTACTCAAGGAAGAGATGGAGAATGAAGATGTAAATATCTACATTATATATTTTATTTAATTAGATCATAATAAAAGTAAATGCAATCCATAGACTACCAATAGTTATGGCTTTAATGCCTCCTGAAAAAATTGTTAGTGATCTTATTCAATATTTGTTAAGTAATAGTTTTTCTTTTTATTGCAAATAGAAAGATAAATATTTTAGAATCTCAGAATTTATTTTTTAAAATTTATTTTGTTATTGAATTTTAAATTTGGATTCATTCAATTTATATTGAATTAAACCATTCAATATTTTTGTATTATTTAATTTAAATATGATATTTCTATTTAATTTTAATTCAGAAACTCCAATGTATAAAAAAAATTTTTAATTTAGCTTAAAGTATTGAAATTCCATATAAAAATTATTTTATCTATAAATATTTTCAGAAATTGTCCCTTTAGAAGAAGACGAAGTTTTATTAGCTATCTCTGAACAAATACCAAAATTTAAGCAATTCTTGGACCCAAGCCAATTGTTAGGAATTTTACCCTTATTGCAATTCCTTTTATGTGTAGAAGAAACTGTAGTCCGAGATCAAACTGTAGAAGGAACTCGTGAAATATTAAAACTTCTTAACGAAGAACAGATCCAAAAAGATGTTATGAATTTAATAACAATAATTTCAAATCAAGAATATTTCACAGGAAAAGTTAGTGCCTGTTATTTAATTCGTATGGCCTATGAGAAAGCAGGAAAAGAACGTGAAAAATTGAGAAATCTCTATTATAAATTATGCGATGATGAAACTCCATTAATAAAGAGAACAGCAGCAAAGGAATTTGGTCCTTTGTGTTTGATAATGGAAAAGGAAATAGTGAATCCTGAAATGATAAATTATTTTAAAAAATTTATGTCAGATTCAGATAGTGTGAAAGTTATTGCACTTTCTTCATTAATTCAATTAGTAAAGCTTTTTCAAAATACAGATAATCAAAGATTAAATGTACAAGTAGTAGTAGCAGCAAGTGAAGATAAATCATGGAGAGTAAGACATGAGCTTGCAAGAATTTTCCCTCAATTAATAGATGGATTTGGAAGCCAAATTAATGAACTTGTACCTACATTGGGTAATTTAATTAAAGATTCAGAAATGGAAGTTAGAAATGTTGCTCTTGAGGGTTTAGCTCAAATAATTAGATTCTTTAATACTGAAAAAGTCTCGATTTGTATTATTCCAGCAATATTATCTGTGGCTAATGATTCAACTCCTCATGTTAAAGCAAGTATCGGAGAGTGCATGGGTCCTATTTCAAGATCTGTTGGATATTCTACTTTTAATACGAAAATGTGTACTTTATTTGATTCTCTTATGAAAGATGAAAATTCCGAAGTTAGATTAGGGTATAATTTTTAAATTAATTTAAATTTAGAATTTTAGATGATGATTAATATAAAATTATTGAAAAATAAAAATTCTTTAGAATATGCAAATCATTATATGATATTTTCATTTCTTCTGAAGGAAGCTTACTAAGCTCTGTTGGAGCATTATTGGGAAATTTACAAAAAGATACACAATATAGAATTAGAGAAAAAATTTATGAGACATTGGGAAAATTAGGAGTTTTCTTTGTAAAAAAATAAATTATAAACTGGAATAAAAAGTTTTAATTTTTATAGTCATAATTTTTAAAAATATAGGGATTAGAACAATTTAAGGCTCATATTGATTCTGCATTTTTCAATTTTATAAACGATAATGTTGCTTCTGTAAGAGAAGTTGGCATCAAAAGCTTAGAAGTAATCTTCATTTTATCATTTTTTGAAATAATTTATAATTTATTATTTATATGTATATTGAATAAATTTAATTATTAATAAATTTAAGGCATTAATATTAAAATTTGGTACTAATTGGGTAACACTTATCCTAATACCAAAATTATTGTCAAGCTTAAATCAAACAAAAATTTCATATTTATTGAAAATGTGCATCTTAAATTGCTTAGCAGTAAGAATTTATTTATTTTTTAAATAGATCTGCTCAAAATCTCTTAATTCAAATCAAATCGTAGAATTTGTATTACCACATATATTAAAACACTTAAAGGATAAAGTAGCAAATGTTAGATTTTTCACTATTAAATTACTAGAAATTATTATTCCCAATTGTGATCAAAGTACTAAAGAAAAAGTTAAAGGGTAAACTTTACGAAATTAATTTTCTCTTTAATAATAGGTCTATAAAGGATTTGTCAAATGATGAAGATATTGATGTTAAATACTTTTCCCAAAAATTCACAACATCCTATTGATTTTTTTGTCTTTTATTTAAGGAATTCAGAAGGAAATTAACTTAAGTTTACAAGATTGTTATCTTAAAAAATATTTATTAATTTTCAATAAAATAATTGAAAATTAAAAAATTTAAAATTAATTTCAAATTTAGAATGTTAATTAAATCTAATACTTTGAGAAGAAAACATAAATATTAGTTAAGTTTTTATTTATTTATCAAACAAAGTTAAAGCATAATTTTTAAAAAATATTTATAGAATTCAAGGAAAAAAATTTCAATAGAATTTAAAAAATTTACTATTAAGAGATCATTAATTATCAAGTAATCAAATGAAAAAGAAATTATGAATTTTAAAGAAAATTTGTTCTTTGATAAAAAGCTTTTAAACTTTCTCAATTCTTTTCTAATTTAAATAATTTAATTTCCTCATAATTTTATCAAAAATTAAATAAAATATGTCTAGTCCATTAGTTACAAAATCTATAACATCAAATATGCGAATGGAAGGTGAAGACCCTTATTCTACTGCTTATGTTGAAAATTTATTAGGGGTAATAAAAATTTTTAATTAAAATAAAGGGATTAAATGAGTGGAGAAATATCCAAGATATTGTTAGAACAACTATAAAAGCACTTTGTGAAGTAGTTCGTTGTCAAGGCGTATCTATTAAAGAATTAGAGAAGCAAATAGTTACAAAAGCCAGCAAATCAGAATTAAATTCTGGTTTAAATATAAAAGCAAATGTTGCTGATGTAATGAGGACATTTTCTGAGGTTGCTTCAAGTATTGAGTCCAGACCTACTATGGAAGAAATTCATAGTTTCTTAGATGAAAAAGTTTCAAAAAATGATTTACAGGTAAAATAAATTAAACTTAAATAATTAGGTATTACTATAATTTTAACTTTATTGAGCTATTTTCAATTATAAAAATTTTCAACGTCTTAATTCTTTTGAATATTTTAAATTTTTAGTATTTCTTAAATTCAAAACCTTCGTATGATGAAGTGAGAAATCTTCTTGAAGGAAAAGTAAATCAAGCAGAATTTGCTTCTGAACTTACTTCTGTAAATTTGAAATGTGATGATTTACAAAAAGATTTCATAAAAAAATCTGCAAATTTTGCAACATCTAAAGACTTAATGCAACTAAATCAAGCAATAGAGTCTAAAGCGAATTTAATTGAAGTCAATGAAGCATTAAATACAAAAGCAAGTAAAGAAAGTGTAATAAATGCTTTGCATCGAAAGGCAAATAAAAATGAAATGGAAGTTATTTTGAAAAGTAAGGTTGATATAGAAGAATTGCAAAACATAATCAATAATTTAAACAACAAAGCGGATGTTAATGATTTAGATAAAATTTATAACATTTTGGATTCGAAAGCAGAGAAAATTGAAGTTGCTAATTTTTCTAATTTAATAAGTAATAAAGCGGAAATTAAAGATTTTGATTTATTAAATACATGTTACTTGGAGATTAAAAGGGATTTTACAAAAAGAATTGATGATTTAGATCAAGATATTGATAGACTAATTGAAAATATAAAAAAAGAATTCGGAAATTTAAACATTGTCATAAATAATTTAGACATGAAAAAAGTTGATTTCAAAGAGTTTGAAAAATTAAATACACAAGTTTCAAAAAAAACAGATAATGAAATCCTAAATTCTTCTTTGGGACAATTGAAAAATGATATTTATGAATCATTTGGACATTTTAGAAATGAAATTCAACAAAGTAAAAAATTATTTGAGGATAATGTAAGCGAAAAATTAAGCTTATTGGAAAAAAATTTAGAAAAATCACTGGAAGAATATAATAAAAATAAAGATAAGATAAATGATTTTATAGAAAAGAGAAAATCCGATCAAGATGAAAATTTAAAAGCTTCAAAAAACATTATTAATAATCTTCACAAAGATTTGTTAGCGGAGATTAATTTAATAAGAACAGAAATTCAAAAAAATATTAATGAAATTCAAGACCTATTCAGTAGAAAAGTAGAAAAAAGAGAATTTGATACTATAAAAAGTAAGATATTAGAATCATTAGATCAGAAGGTAACTATATTTTAATTTTTCTTGAAATATATATTAATAATTAATTATTATTCCTGTAGCTTGAAATGAATTATTTTGATAATTTCTGCAAAAATATTCAAAAAGAGTTATCTGATAAATCAGAAGAAACTAGGGTAGAAATAAATCAAATTTTACAAAAATTTGAAAATGAAGTTTTCAGGAATATTGATAAAAAAGCGAATATTTCGGATATAACAAGTTTACTTAATAGTAAAGCAGATCTAGGTTCTACTCAAAATTCTTTGCAAAATAAAGTGAATCTTCCAGAATTTGATAGCCTAAAACTTATTGTTGACAGACTCAATAAAGATTTAGTTAATAAAATTGATATAAATCGTTTTGATGCTTATCTTAATGATACTCGTATAGCAATCGATGAAATTCAAAAAGAGCTAAATATTAAAGCAAATCATAAAGATACTTTAACAATTTTAAATAAAAAAGCTGATATTGAAAAAGTTAATGATGCTTTGATTCAAGTAACAGAGGATTTAGATCAAAAATGTAGTATCCTGCAAGTAATTATTTTTAAAGAAATAAAAATTCTTAATTTCTCCTATAAAAAAATAATTTAGTTTAATTCTGCTATGGACAATCAAGCTATTATAAATGATGCATTGTGCTCTGAAAATTGTGTTGCAAGATGGACTTGGAAATCTGGTCAAGTTAAAAATGGTTATGCTATTCCTTGGGAAGTTCAAACAGTAAATACAGCACCCGATAATTTCGTTTGGGAAAAAGAAAAAACAGCAATAACTGTTGCTTCTTCTGGATTATATGAGATATCCATGGGAATTTACGCCGATAAAAAACCAACTGTTCAAGTTTTAGTTAATGGGGAACCAGTAATTTCAGCAGTTAATTCTTCTGGATATTTAATACATCATAGTGGAAATAAAATGAAGAATATGAATAAACATTCAAGCGGAAATATTACTGGTAAGCAAATTATAATTTAACATCTGTTTTAAATTATATATTTTCTTCTTATTAACAATATAGGCTTAACTTTGATTGATTTTATTTGCTTACCTGAAAGAGCCAGAATTTCTGTTTCTTATTCAGGAGATGATGGAGGTGAAGGATTTATGGGAATCAGAAAAATATGAAATTAAACCAATAATAAAAATATTTTTGAAAAATATAAATTATTAATTTTTAAAATTCATAAACAATTTTTTTAATTCAAAGTATTAAATTATGAATCAAAATAATATTCATTCTTATTATAATAAATTAATTATATAACTTAAGTTATAATACAATAATGAAATAAATAATATTTACTCTTTAAATGAATAAATTTCAATTTAATTATCAATCTATGAAATAACAGTTATAATCATAAATTTAAAAATATTAAAAATTGTTAAGAAAAATTCATTTTTATTCATTTTGTTTAAGTTTGAATTTTAATTATAATAAATTGAAGATAAATAAATGTAAGATTGATTATTTTTATAGCAACAACTTAGATTAACTGAGTTTATAACAAATACAGAATAAAATTTTTCAAAAAATGTCAGGTAAATCAAAAAAATGTTTTTAGTTTTAGTTGTGAAAATATTTTATTTTTTGAACAATAATTTTTAAAAATTTATCTTCTTAATTAATTAAGAACATCAATTGAATAAAATTATTAAAATTTTTTTGTAACGATTTTTTATTTATTAGTTTAATTATTATGAAAAAATTATATACAAACATTCAAAATTTCTTTATCAAATTTCTAAAATAAAAATGTCAGAATCTCGTTCAGTTCTTATGAATCAGCCCCTTCTTCTTCCTATTCAAATTGATGATGAAAAAAACGAAAGAAGATATGTTAATAATTTATTACAAAAAACAAAATCATTAGTCCTATCAAATAAAAATTATACCAAATTTATGAAAAACTACCTAATTTTAACCCAACAATCATCTTTTAAGCTACCAGAAATAACAAATTATCCAATATTAAAAAACCAATTTTTAATTCCAATAAGCAGAAAAACTTATTCAAGTGGAAATCAATTTATTAGGAAAATTAATAGACTAGATCCTGAAGATAGCAAGCCTTCTTATGAATCGAATAATAATAATATAGAAAATTTAAGTTTAAGTAATAATCAATTGGTTAAAAATATAAATAACGTTAATAATAATATTTCTTCAGATTATAAAGAAAGAAAATTAAAACACGGAAATATTGACAACAATAATAATAGAGACAAAAATCTACAATTAGAATTAGAAGATTTAAAAAGTAAGCAGAAATTAAATAATAATTATGATAAAATTTCAATTATCGAAAATGAATCTGCTGATAGTAAGAATACTAATGTTGTAAATAATTTCAATTTTACTGATTTGAATTCTCCAATTAATTTGAATAATCTTAGCGAAGATATTAAATATTTAATGAATTCAAAAGAAAAAGACGAGAGATCAAAAATTTTAAAAAATAAAAAATTGTTATTTGAAAATGAATTGAAATTAAAAAGTTTCATCCTTAAAACTAACACACCCTCTAAAACATTATTTGAAAGAAAATTTAGCCTAAGATCGTCAGATCTTGATTATCCAAAAGATTATTTAAATAAAAATCTTTACTTAAATAGCGATTATAAAACATTAATTTTAGATCTTTTGGTAGACTGTGAATTTAATACTAAAGTTTTTAATTATGAAGAAATGATTAAAAACAAATTTCATGAGAAGTCTTCTGATTTTTCAGAAGTCAAAAAAAACAAAATTTTAGAAAAACTAAAACTTTTTATTAATAATTTAATTCAAGGTAAAAATGAAAACATCACTAATGAATTAAAAAAAATTTATGATATTCTTGAAGAAACAAAAATAGAATTGAAAATCAGTTCATTGGAACTGGAATTTGTTCTTAATAATACTAATCAAAACTCCATCAGTAATCATTTTAATTTTGAAAGCACAAATAAGGATGAATTTACTTACAAAAATAATAATTTTAATTCCAATGGATTATTTGATAATAATTATAAAGAAGAAAAAGTACAGAAAATAAAAATTCCATTCTCAATAATGCCATTATTTTACTACTGTAAGCTTGAAACTTTTTATACTGTATTAGCAAAAATGCTCATAGTCAATCAAAAATTTTATAAAGCAAATAAGATATTCGATAAAGATAATAACAAAGAAATTAAGGAACATTCAGAAGAAGGGAATAATAGTGAAAATGATAGTAAAAAAGGAGATAATCAGCATATACATGGTAAAGATGAACAAGAAGAGGAGATTCAAGAATTATTTACTAATCAAGAAGAAATTAAAATAGAGTTCGAAACCGTAAAGAAAGTACTTGAATCATATAAGAATTTTATTTGGGAAAATGAAAATTATTCTAAAGATATTATCAATACAAAATCATTAGAATGGGTTTCAGATTGTCAAAAATACACAATTAAAATTCATCCACCTAAAATTGAATTTTTCTTAGAAGATCAAACATTTTACATATCCAAATATATTCCAAAAGAAATGCTTATCTATTTCTTAATTAAAAACTTCATAAATTGGGATTTTTATGTTTTAAATTACCTTTCTAAATATAAAGCTTTTAGAGATAATGTAAATGAAAGATTTTATAAAAGAATAAAAAAAAATAAACCAAAGGGTAGAAATTTTGCAGGTGAATTATTTAGAAATGAGGATAAATTAAAAGTGAATGATTTATCTGATCAACGAATATCACTCAGCTTGGATGAAAAAATTCATGAGCCTGAATATAGAAATACAAATAAAATTTATTTTATTTATACTAATAAATTTGGTGAAACAAATTTTTTCATTTTGAGTTCTTTCGAATATAGTATCCAGTTAAAGACTCAATATAAGATTAAAACAGTAAAAGATTATTTGGTTGAAGAAAAAATTCATAAAGAAAATAAAGATTTTAATTTCAAATTTAATATGGATCAATTGATAAAATTGCAAAAGTTGAAAAAGTTCTATAATTTAGGAGAGTATTTGAAGAAAATGGTGGTGTTGCTTAAGAAAAATCAGAATAAAAATGGATTCTCAAAAATTAGGAAATTAGAAGTTGAATCATTGGATAATATAAAGGTTGATTTTGATTTAAAATATTTCGAGACTTTAGATGATAATTTTTTCAGATTCTTAACAAAAACTGATAAAGAAGAAAATTCTTATGAAGAGCAAATTTTGAATTCCATTAATACAGATAAAGAAGAGAGTAGCTCAATTAATTATTATTTAAGGTAAATTTTTAATAAAAAAATCAATATATTTAAAAATTTTTATATAAATTAGGAGTCCTATATTATCATGGTATGAATTTTCGGAATTAAAACAAGGGGAACTACCGGAATTTGTTTTGAAAACATTAAAAAAAAAATCAATCTTCAATTGGTTTAAAGAGATTGCAAAAATAATCCCTGATATGATTGATAATTATCCACTTTATTCTATAGACAATAAAATTAAAAAAGGTAATTTTCAATTTTAAATTTAGATGACGAAAACAATGTAAATAATTCTAATGAAAATAAGTATGCCAATATGAATGTAAATAAAGAGAGTGTTAAAAGATTGTCAACTAATTTAACTTTTAAGAAGACAAATTCTATATTTATGTAGATATTAATAAATTAATCTATCTTTTATTTTCTAATTTAAAAAAAGAGTTTTTTATATTTTAATTATTTTAAGGCGTGGAAGCACCAAAGAACATTTGCTCCCTAATATGAATTCGAGTAAGAGAAATTCTTCACTTTTATTTAAATTAAAAAACTAGATGTTTTATAGAAAAATTTATTTTATAAGGTATATATTCAAAAACTTTATTAAAAAATATAATTAACGACTCTTAAAAGAATAAATAATCTTTTTACAAATATTTGAAAATTCAATGAAGAATCTTCAAATAAAGAATTATTCAATATAATGAATGATTTTTTAAAAAGAAAAATATATCATCAATTAAACTAAATTTTTCATTTTCATAGAATTGCCTTTTTCAAGTATATTTTTTAGGTTCATTAATCTATTTATTTCTTCATCTTTATTATTAATTTCTATTTTAAATTGATAAATTTTTTCATTTAAACTTTCTGTTGATTTTTTAATATTCTTATTTTCAAGAATTATGTTTTCATAATCATTTTCAACTTTTTCCATTTTTTCAGATATTTCTTGAATTTCATTTTCTTTTCTTAATAAATTCATATTCAAAAGATTAATTTTATCTAATAAATTTTCTTTATCATTCTTATAATTTTTGAGTTCTTCATTTAATTTTTTATTGTCATTAAATAAATTTTCCAACTTTGCTTTTACTTCTTTTAATTCGCAAAAAAGAATACTTTTTGTACTATTGTTATTAGCTTCGCTTTCTTTTACTTTTTCATCTAATTTTTTCATTAATTCTTGATTCGCATTATAATCTTCAAATAATTTTTTATAATTATTTTCACTCTCTAATACTGAATTTTTAGGAATGCAATTATCCTTGTGGTATTTTACTTGAACTATTAAAGAATCTTTTTCTTTCAAAACTATATTTAATCTATTTTCGATTTCTTTTTGAGACTCAATTAATTTTTTGTTTTTTTTATTAAGTAAATCAATTTTATTTTCAATTTCTGAAACATATGGAAATTGATCTTTAAAAATTTTGATTTTTTTATTGCTATCAAGATTTATTTCTTCAAGCTTTTTATTTTCCACTATTAAAAAATCTATTCTTTTTTCATATTTTTCAATTAAAGAATCTTTTTCTTCCTTTAAGTATTTTATTAGAATATCATTGTTCGGAGAATTTTCATTTCGACATAAATAATTTAGTCTATTTAATTCTTTATTTTTTTCTTTTAATTCTTTTTCTAATGTGTTTATCTTATTCATAAGGGTAAGATTTTCATTACTTAATTTATCATAATTTTCCTTAAATTTTTTATAGTCAAATGCATTATTATTACTAGCATTTCCTTGGCTTTGCATAATAGAGTTTGGATAATTGCTTTGTGATGAAGGATTAAAATTTGTATTAGAATCTTTGTATTGCTTTTCTTCTAATATATTTATAAAAAGAGTTTAAATAATATAATTTTTTAATAAAGAATTGAGAGTTTTATCGAAAAGTTTTTTAAAATTTACCACTTTGAGTATAAGCTTTTCCAAATGTTTCGATGATTACTTTTTTCAAAAAATCTTTATTTTCATTTATTTTTACCATTGAATTATTAGAGAAATCAAGATTCCCATTCATATGAACATTTCTTTTTTTAGAATAAATTCCCATTTTAATATCAGTAAAATCATTATTGTTTGTATTGTTATAAGATGGCTTATTTACATTTTTCATAGTAGAATTAACACTTTGTTGATTTTTGTTATATTCTTCTGAATCAATAATATTTTTATCATTTTGTTTGTGATGATTATTACTTCTTTGGAAAATGGCCTTTCTAGCATCTTCTTCCATATTTTCCAAATAATCCATATTTTTTAGATTTCTATCGTAATCAAACATCACTCTTAATGAATTTTCATTAAAATTGGTTTCATAAATTTTACTGAGTAGATTATTAAATTTAGATTTTAAACTAGAATTTTCTTTTGCTAAATTTTCTAATTTTAATTTTGCATTTGCCAACATAAACTTAAAATCATTTTTTTCATCTTGCAATCTTTTTATTTCCATTTGTTTACTTGAATTTGAGGTATAAAGGTTTTTACCAAACTCTACATTTTGTTTGATCAACTCATTATTTTCTTTTATAATTTTAACATTCTCTTTTTTGAAGGCGTTTAAGCTAAGATTTATTTTCTCATTTGTATTTTTTAAATTATCATGTTCCTTTTGAATTTTTTCCACTTCGGATTGTAAGGAATAAATATTGTTTACTAGTAAATCAATTAATTGAAGATTGGAAACATCGAAATGAAATTTATATTTTAATTTGTCTAGTTTTTCTCGAACCTCATTGTATTTTGTTGATCTCATTAACTTTTGAGTCTCCAATCCATTTAATGAATCCTTATTGGTCACTGACATAGATGTATTTTTCATATTTATATTTATTATTTTATTTTTAAGTTATATTGATTTATATAATATTTTCTAAAATATTTAATCAATTTATAAATAAAAAAATAATAGAAGTATAATGTTTTATGGAAAATATAATTTAATTGAAATTTTAATCAAAAAAAATCAAAAAATCTTAAATTCGAATTAAATTAAATTTTTAAAGGTTGCTGAAGATGCAATTTTTATGAAAAGAGATAATCTTTCTATATTCATCTTTTCTTAACTATAAAAAGAATTATTCTCATAAATATAAGAGGAAATTTATAATTTTTTTATTAAAAAATTATATTATTAATAATTTGTTTTTATAATTTATTGCATTTTATTTATTCTATAAATGAGTTCAAATACTAAATTTCGAATTTTTCTTTATTACTACATTCAAGTAATAAATGTTAGTTAATTATACATATTTTAGAATGATAAATTTGATGGTTTAACAGAACCAAATGTTTATGCTTTACCAATGCAATATTCTAATGTAAATGAAGTAAAAGTGGAACATATTTATAATTCTTTTCCATTAAAACATGAAAATGTTTATTTAAGATTTTATCTTGATGAACCTAAACAAAATCTGTAAGGTTAATTTATTAATTTAAAAATTTTAGAAAGGTCTGGATGGATTTGCCTCCCAGTGCTATAGCACCAGTTTACAAAGAAAAGGTTTATGTTAAAGCTTTAAGAATTCCAAAGAACATTAATCTCAAATTCAAACATGATGATTATTTTTCAAAAAAAAAGGCTGAAAATAAAAATATAAATAAAAATACAGACTTATTTTCTTCTTCAAAAGAAGATGATACAAATAATGTGAATGAAACAAATAAATTTAACTCTATCGGTAATAATACAAAGCCTTCAAGCGAAAAAGGAAACAACAAATCAAATTCAATTGAAGACAAAAATTTAACTAAAAATAAATCAAATAATCCCAATGATTTAATTAATGAGACCTCTAAAAAAGAAAAGGAAAATAAAAAGAATTTTATCGAGGAAGAAAATAATGATCTTGGTTTTACCTTTACCAATCGTATTTAGAATTTTATTACATGAGTTATATTTGATTATAAATATTTATTTAAACTTTAAATAAAATAAAGAAACAATTTCAAATAATAATGCAACTTCCAATACTAAGAAAAATACTAATCTTTTTGAAGGTATTGATTTTAATTCAATGGGATCAAGTAATAAAAATACTTCAAATCGAGATTTATTTAATTTAAATCAAAACGGAATGGGAAATAATAATCAAAAAACAAATACTACGAATAATATCTTTGACACTTTAGGAGATGTCTTTGCCAAAAATACTTCTCCAAACAGTATTGATATTTACTAATTATTTTTTATTTTTAAAGATCCAGGTGCAAATCAAACCAATAATTCCAATTCAGACTCAAGTAAATTAATTTATTTTATGAATTAGGCTTTAATTTATCAGAATTGAATTTTGGATTTTCTAATTCTCCTTCTGTTAATCAGCAAAAATTTAATGAAACAAGTATCAATTATATATAATTTGAAAAATGACTTTCAATTTATAAATTATGATTTTAGGACCTTCATCTCAAAATCCCATTGATAATATTAGTGAAGCTTTAAATGAAGATCAAATGAAAGAAAAAATAGATCAAATAATAAATGTAAATTAATTAATTATCTTTTATCATTTTTTTTCAATCATATTAAATATTATTTATGTCAGATGTGGACACTTAGCATTAATGAGAAAAAAAATTTAAGATTATTATTGGCAACTTTTCATGAAGTATGGACATATGATCCATCATGGAGAGACTTATCATTAAAAGATTTATTAGAAGATGAAAAATGTGTTTCTGTAAAATATTCTTTATTAATTTTAAAATAAAGAAAAATTACAGAAAAGCAATGTTACAATTACATCCTGATAAGAATCAAAATAAAACAAATAAACAAAAGTATATTGCAGAATGTTTATTTCAAATTTTAAATAAAGCCAATACTGAGTTGCCTAAATAATTATGAAAATATAAGTCTTCAAAATTATAATTTCTATAAATTTTAGTATAAAATGAATATTAATAAACATTCGTTGTTAAAATAAAAATTATTTTATTTAAAATGTTGCGTATTATTAATTAAATTCATATTTAATTATTTTGAATTAAAAAAATAAATTTAGAATTGAAAATATTTTCATATAATATTAAATCATTTTGGTTGTAAAAATTTTATTAATTTATATATCTTTATTTTTTATAAAATAAAATTATTAAATGATTTTTTCAAATTATTAATTTTAAAGGTATTCTTTTATATGATAATGGGGATTGGGGATTGGGGATTGGGGATTGGGGATTGG
>Ga0194116_10003603_pt1 | contig 18493 bp, 20 predicted proteins | sample TA2MahsurfametaG_4_FD_148617 | JGI IMG/M metagenome (GOLD analysis project Ga0194116, IMG submission 148617) | Freshwater microbial communities from Lake Tanganyika, Tanzania - TA2015008 Mahale S9 surface | ecosystem: Environmental > Aquatic > Freshwater > Lake | place: Tanzania: Lake...
ATTCTAAAAATTTTTCGAATTTCAATTTGATGTGTTATATATTTAATGTTTCTTAATTTTCTAAATTAGACAAAATTTTATTTAATGGTTTAATTAATTATTTAATTAAAAAATAAAAAATCAAAATGTCAGATGAAAATTTTGAATTAGAAGTATTTAAAAATTTAGATACTAATACAAATGAAAAATCTTTAATGAATTCCAAACAAAAAGAATCCCCAAAAGATAAATTTAATGAAATAACGTTCTTCATTATTTTTTACAGTAAAAAATCTTCCGAATACGTTAGGACTATACTTACAAAAAAAATTTTGGATTTAAAAAAATTTTTAAACATAGAAAATAAATATATTGAAAATATCAAAATCAATGAAAATATTTTTTTCTTTTTCTATAATATTGAAAAAAAAATGATTAGAGCCTTGATGAAAAAAGAAAACAGAAATGAAAAAATAAATAATCTTGGAGAAGATGAATTAAAATTAGAATCTTCCAATAGGTAATTATGCATTTTAAATTAAATATTAATTTATTAAACATAAAAAGAAAATATATATTTAATTTCATTTTTTACATTATTTTTTATTATTATTAAAGAAGTGAATCTAAAATTTATATAGAACTGATCTTTTTTTATATGAACTTGATAAAAAGTATAATGTTCCTAGACAGAAGTTAGAAATTTTCTTTTCCATTCCTGAAAACGAATCTAATATAATAAGAGATGTAATTATTTAATAATTACTAAAAATAATTATTAAGTTTGAAATTTAAAAATAAATTTAATTCTAGTCTGAAGAAAATTGTTTGTATTTAAAATCATGCACAAATGATGGTTTAATTGATTCAATAAGAGATGCACTTACTCAAAATGAAAGAATTCAAAAAGAATCTAAAATCAAAGATCAAAATTTTTCTCCCAATCAAAATTCCAACAATTATAATCAAACAAATTTTAATAATAATAAAAACATTCAACAACAAAAATTTAATAATTACAGAACTTCAGATTTTATTGATGAAAATATTCAAAATAATGATTTAAAAAATCCCAATAACAAATTTTTAAACAAAAAGCACCAAAGATATGATGGAAACACTAATTTTCAAAATGAAAATATCAATATGATTAATTCTAACATTAAATCCAATAATCTAAATCATTTTACAAATCAAGGAGGAGAAAATCCAAATTTTAATAAAAGGAATTTTTATCAAAATCAAAATAACGGAGACCAGATTAATAATCATAATTTAAACATTCTTCAAGATGAAAATAAAAATAACAGAAATTATGAACATAACAATTTCAACAGAAGTCAAACAAATTTTGGTCAAGAAAAATATAACAGGTCATATAATAATAGATTAGGTAAAAAATTAATTCTTTCAATTTCACCTATACTTAGTTAAACATTTAAAATTTATTAATAAATTAAATCAAAAGGGAAATTCAATAATAGAAACAAAGATTTTGATAATAACAATCAAAATAAACAAAATTTTCAAAATAGAAAAAATATTTTTAGAAAAAGAGAATATAATATGAACAACTACAATAATAATTTTAACAATAACAGAAATAAAGATAAAAATTCTACAAATTTTAGTAATGGTATAGAGAGAAATTTTTCTGAAAAAAGTGGGAGTGTAAGTCGAAGATCCTATTCTGATAATAGTAGAGATAAAAAAAGAAAGATTAAAAGGTAAATGATTAATAATTTAGAAATTATGTCTTTCCTTTATTTTTTGTTTTTTAATCTTTTTATATTAGAGAGAGAAAAAGACTTAATAATAAGAACTCTAAAGATAAATATTCATCTAGATCGTCTTCAAAAAGTGAAAACAATAAAAATAGGAGAGTCTTAAAACGCAATAAAAATAAAGCACCAATGAATTCGAATAACATTAATCCTAATATCAATAAATTCAATTTACCTTTTTTTCCTTTCTCAAATTTACAAAATGAACCTATCCATTATATTTATCCAAATCTATTTCCCAATCAAATGACAAACTTTTACAGTACCCAGCAAAATCGGCAACTTCAAGCATCCAAGTAATTATTTTTAAAAATCAAATAATTTATAGATTTAATCCAATGGATTATCAGAATTCAGCTTTATATATGCGTTCTGGTCCAAATCTAGCAAATGCTCAACAATTAATTGAGTTGTTTAAGCAAAATAGCGTCTTTTATTACAATATGAATTTACAGCAAAATATCGATAAAAACGTCAATAAAAGAATTCGTAAATTATGATTTTCATTAAGTCTTAAATTATAAATTGGATAAAAATTATAAAAAATCATAATTAAAATAGCTGGAACAACAATTAAGAAAAAGAGTAAGAGTAAAAGCAACTCTAACACAAAAGATAAAAGGGAAAATTCAAATAGCTCATCTAGCTCTTCTAGTTCAAGTTATTCAAATTCTAAATCAAAGAGTAATTCAAATAGAAGTGGATCTAGATCAAAATCTTATAGTAATTCAGCTTCAAAATCAAATGAATCAGTTTCTCAATCCAATAGTAGTTCAAATGAATCATATTCAAGATCAGATTCCTATATTTCTAAAGATAAAAATTATAATGATAATGACATTAATATTAACGATAAAAATAATATTGATAAAAATAATAATGAATATGTTGACAAAAATATTAAAAGTAAGAAACAAGATTATAAAAATTCTGCAAATCCTTTGCAAAAAAAAAAAAATAAAAATTATTTTGCAGAAGGAAACATTGATCAATATGATGAGCTAGCAAAAAAATATTCAAAAGAAAATTCAAATAAATATAGTAATAATAGTGAAAAAGATGAATCTGAAAACTCGGCTATCAAAAAGAATAAAAATAATTTTGATAATTCTCAAAGTTGTAAAAAAAATTTTACTTCAGATGGAAGTTCTTTAGAAAATCAAAATATTAATGAATATGATGAGTTAAAATATAAAGATACTTATAAACAAAATTATTTTATGGAAAATTCATTCAAAGAAAATAAAGGGTTAATTGAAAATAAAATTAGCTCTAATTTTTTTTCTACTGGAAATGGTATTGTTGATGCTATGAATGTTATTTCCAATAATAGCTTGAGGGATTTTAACTTCAAACAGGACTATCCATTTAATGAAAATAATAATGATAATAAAAATAACCCTCATCTTAACAATGAAAAAAAATTTATTGACACTATGAATGCCACTAATAAATTTAGTAGTAATTATAGTTTCATGAACAATATTGAAGCTCAAAGAATGAAATCTCTTGAAGAATCGAAAAATTCAGTTAATGTTAAAGAAAACAATATAAATACCCATGATTCAAATAAAGAGAATGCTTATAATGTTTCTGATGAAGTTAAAGTTTTTAACAATTTAAATAATGATAATTACAATTATTTTAATATTTTAAAAACACATATATTAAAGGATAATATTCTAAATAAAGAAAAAATTAATGAAAATTCTTATTGCTTCAAAGAAATTGAAAATAAAATAAATAATAATTTGTCAGAAATGCTTATAAATGAAAAAGAGAAGTTTTTATATCAAGAAGGCCCGAAAATAAAATCCAATTCAAAAGAAAAAGAAGATAATGATAAAAGATTATATAATGACAATCAAAACCTCCTTCATTCAAATAGAAATGATTTTGATAAACTAACAGCCCATCAAAAGAACATCAAAAACAAAAGATTATCAAGATCTAATTCAATAATTCATAAAGATAATAAAAATAAATTTAGAAATAATTATGATTTTAAGCAGAAATATTCAAATGAATTTTCAAACAAAAATGAATTCTATAAAAGAAAAGACTCTAACGATAAAAAAAATTTTAGAAGTTCTAACCAATACAACAATCAGTTATATAATAATAATAAATATAATAATTATCACAATTATATTTCCAAAGATAAAAAATATGATGATAAAAATAGGAATAACTTTGAAAATGATCATAAAGATGAAAAGTGTGATTCCAATTATAAATCCAATGAAAAACATAATTTTTATAGAAAAAATTCAAATGAAAATTATGCAAAAAATTCAAGAAATTACAATACAAAATTTAATCGAAAGCAAGAAAAAGTTTCTGATATTCCTCAGGAATACAATAATTTCAACCAAAATAATAAATATGAAAAGCAAAAATATGAAGTAGAAAATTATAGAAACTCAAGCTCAAAATTACCAAATAAGAGAAGTCTATCTAATCCGAATTCAAAAAGCATTAATGATGGATCTGAAAATTCTGATCACAAATTAAATAGAAAAAATAAAAGAAAATACAATAATATCCAATCACAGTACAGAGATATAAATAATGAATTAGAAAACAACCAATCAAATTCTAAATCAGTCAATTCTTTTTATAGTAGAAGTAGAAGTATCAGCAGAAATTATGAGAAAAAAAAGAAAAGTGAAAAATTTAATAAATTAGTTAAAAATATTAATAATAAAAAGGAAAATTTATATGAAGAAAAGAATGAAAACATAAAAATGGAAAAAAAAGAAATTAATTATTCAAATAATAAAAATGAATCAAATAAATCAAATTTATTAAGATCACAGTCTTTTGAAAATCTTTTTAATTTGGAGAAGGATGTTAGCAAAAATAGTTTGGAAAAAAGGAGAGATAATCACGAAATCAATTTTGATCAGCAAATAACATCTGAGAATATTCATTCTGAAATCAATAAAGTGGACGAAATTAAAGAAAGATCTAAAGATTATAAAGAAGATATTAAGAAATTTAATAAAAAATCAGATGATAATAGGAATTCATCTATTTCAAACTCGTCTGAAAATAGAAAAACGTATATTCAAAACAGAAATAAAAATAACAAAAGAGATTTAACTGTAAATAATCATGATAATCAAAAAATTAAAAAAGAATTATTTAAAGAAAAAAACAAGGATAAAAATAATTTCTATCACTTACATAATAAAGAAAGTATTTCTGATAAACAAAGATTTAATAAAAATGAAAATAATAATGGAAAATATTCCTTAAATTATTATGATAAGAATAAAAAGCAAAAAGAAAAAGAAAAAGAGAAAATTATTTTATCAAATAAGGAAGATTTAGACTTTGAAAATGATAATTATAGTGTTTTTGATAAAACAAAAAACGAATTTTTCGATAAGAGAAATATGAAAATTGAGAAAAAATATAAGGATTCTAAAAAAGAAAAATATTCGAATTTTCAAGAAATTGAAGAGAAGGAAAAATCATCAACAAACCTTGAAAAACAATCTACATCACAAAATATTAATACTTCATCAACAAAAGAAATTTTATGTAATCCTGATTTAAATTCATCTAATATTAAAAATTCGAATATTAATGAAAATATTCATAACAATAATACTAAAGAAAAATTACTACCAAATTTAAATTTAGATGATGATATCACACGATTTTCAAAGAATATATCTGCAGGTGAAAATAATTTAAAAATGGCTTCAACAAAAATAAAAGACCAGGATTTCTCTATAAGTCGAAAAGAATCAAGTTTGAATACAAACAACCAAGAAAATACAATTTTGAATTCTTTTCAAAATACAGAAAAAGTTTATAATGAAACAGATGAATCTGTAAAAAATAATTATCCGAACAAAATTTTAACAAATAAGGAAATTATTATAAACGGTTCAGTTTTAGAAAACAATAATACATACAATAGCTCAGATTATATCTTAAATAAAAATACGAACAACCATTTATATACTATAAATTACGAACAAAATGAAAGCCGGAAAAATAATTTTAATAATTATAATAATATAAATTATAAAAAAAATTACAATAATTATGAAAATACGAATAATTATAATAATAATTTCAAAAACAATTATAATTCCAAAAGTAATAATTATCAAAGCAACAATTTAAGAAATTATCATCCAAATAGCAATAAAAATACTAACTCAGCTGAAAAAGAAGGATCTAAGAAAAAAAACTTTAATTTTGAAGAGAGAAATATCAATATCTCATATAATCAAAATCCAGAAGAGTTAAAAACCTATACTAATAAAACAGAAATCATTGTTAAACCAAGAGATTTACAAATAATTACTGAAGATGGAAAAAAGAAAATCATCATTACGACTGAAAGAAAAAATCCAGATATCAAATTAAACAAAAATTAATTTTCTGGTTTTGAAAACAATTTAGATTAATTTATTTGGAATTATTATAGATAAAATCTGAAAATTTAAATAATTAACATTTGAATTTGTTGTATTTATCAGGAAGATAAATACGAAATAATTATTTTAAAAATAAGTTTAACGAAGGATATATTATATATCTTTTATACATAAAAGCAGATAATTTTTTTCTTTGTTTTTGGCAATTTTTGAAAAATAAAAAAAAAATTTTGTATTTGTTACAATTGGTATTTATAAAAAAGTATCTTATTATATTTGCAATTTATAGAGTATTCTTAGTTGCAATACAAAGTACATTCAATAATTTATTTAATTAATAAAAATAGTAGTTTGGAGTAATATTTTAATTTATCAGGTTTTTACAATAAAATGATAATATCAAAATTTTATTAATTTTTAAAGTTTAATTTCCTATGTTTTGAAAAATTATATTTTAAAAAATTTTTAGTCCAAGTAAAAAATGAATAAATAAAAGTAAAAAAATTATATAGGATTTAATATTTATTAATTTTATCTTAATTATTTATGGTATTTGAGCTATTTTGATTAGAGTAATTTTAAAATTTGTTTTTATTTACAGTTCCAAACATTATCTCCGATATAAGAGATGAGATCAAGTGCAATTCCTTTATTTATCCTTTTTCTATAGAAATAAATAAATTGAAATAAAATTGAAATTTAAATCATATTTGAATAATTATTTACATTTCCTGTGGTGTCATTTTAATAACCCCAATTCCCAAACAATACTTCATCCCTTCACACATAATAGCAACTGCAGTTCCTACTTTTCCTTCTGGAACTATTCCTCCTTTTGAAGTTAAACCAGGACACATTATATTTGCTCCTCCTATTACAAAAGGTATCGCTCCTTTATCAACTTGGCAAGTAGGTAAAAGAAATGGGTCTCTATTTTAATTATTTATTATACATTTATGTAATAATTTTATATGAGGAACGATTGGATTTTCCTCTACTTGAATAAATAACGGTTCATCATTTATGAAATAAATAGTTGTGTAAGGTTTTTGTTTTCCAATTAAAACCGTGGCTTTTTTAGGCCATAATTTATCGAAAAGATCAGCGATCTTTGGAATATTATCAAGTATTTGTTTTTTAACATTTTTTTCTTGAGATGATTTTAATGAACTTTTATTAATAGATTCGACAGAAAAAATTCTACAAATTTATTAAATTTAATTTATTTTACGATTTTTCCATTTTGTAATTAAATAAAATTCAAAATAATCTTGCTTAATATATATTAAAAATTAAATTAAAATAATAATTTATTAAATTACTAAGGATTATTTTTTATTATAAAATATTTAAAGCCTATTTATAGAATGACTTTTTAAAGAATTTTAGGAAATATTTTTTCTTATTACTTAAAATAAAAATATTTAATTACAGATTAGCTATAAATAATTGTAAAGCTTAAAACAGCCAATTTAAAATGTATAAAATCATGCGAAATCTTTTATCTAAATCAATTGATATCAGATTGTAAAAAATCAAATTATGTGGTTGAGGAATTTTATCTAGTGTGATTTCAAATATTGTTCTCGCTAATCTAAAGCTGTAAATTGAATAAAAAATAAAATTTGCTAAAAACATTAAAAGAAATTTTTGATATAGAAATCCAAAAAACTTTTTAGCATTCCTCAACTTCTTTTTAGGGTTAAAAAAAAAATAACAAATATTCATCATAATTATCCGCAATGAGTTTGCTAAATAATCTGTAAAAATAATTCTTATTAATTCTAAATCTATATTGAACTCGATAATGTTCCCATGTTTCAAATGAAAATGTTTATAAAAGTAAAAAATTTTGTAAACAAATAAAAAATTCGAACAAGTTAAATTAAAACTCTTTACAAAAGAATGCTTATCAAATTGCTTAAAATCTTTATTAGAAGAAAAAAGACCAAAAGAAATTAAACAAATTAGGATAATGAATAAAGAATGAGTTGCATCAAAGTATTTGCAACCTGTGTCATAAAATTGAGATATCAAAAATTTTCCCAATAAATAATCTGCAGATATTATGATAATTGTTATTATTTTTGGAAATTTTCTTAAAAAAATGAAACAATTAAAAATAGAATAAAGAATATTTAAAAAATGTATTGTTGTTCTCGAAAAGAGCCTATCATGTAATTTATAATGGGGAATAACTACTAATTCTATAAATATTTGTCCAAGTAATATAAGCAAAGATCTCAGTTTCAACATTTTTTATTTTTTTTCATATTTATATTAGAAAATGAAAATTTAAAATATTTAAAAATTTTTCAAAATATAGTTGTAGGAAAAAAAATGTTGAAATTTCATTAATTTGAATTATTTAGAAATTCTTCAAAAATTTATAGACAAAGATTTATCTCTAACTAAATTTTTTAAAAATATGTCTCAAAAGTTTACTTCTACTTCTGGAAATTAATAAAATTAAATAGATATAATTTATTCTCCAAAACTAATCAATAAATGAACAAAATATTTAAAAGCTTTTTTTTTATTTTCATATTTTTTAAAATTGTTTAAATAATTTTATTTCAAAAATTGTTTTTAATATATTCATCAAAAATGAAAAAAATTAGTAAAAACTTTAATATAAAAAATTCTGTAATCTCCCTTTTACAAAATAATAAAGATAATTATACCCAAAAAAATATTGCGAACACAAATAATTTTAATTTTCTACATTTTTTTAGCATTGGAAATAAGAATAAATTAGAAAGAAATACATTCAAAACCAATTTTAATAAATGTAGAAATATTAATTTAATATTAAATGAGAAAAAATTTTTTCTTAACAATCTTCTAAAACGTCAATCGAATTTGAACTTTTTTAAATATTCGATCAAAAATTTTTCTAGCTCCAAACATGTGGATAAAGATGGGTTTCCAATACCTGAGAAAAGAGATATTTATGATGAAGATGATATGATAATTAATATTGGAGAAAAAGAAAAATTTAAAGGTATGCTTATTATCTGTCCAACTCCGCTAGGAAATATTAATGATATATCTATTCGACAATTTGAAGCAATGAAAAACGGAGATATTTTAGCTTGTGAGGACTCCAGAAAAACCGGTAAGTTGTTAGAGTTTATTCAATTGAAAAAGATGAAAGAAAAGTTTTATGCAGAATTTGGTATAGGCTTTGAAGAATTCGTAAATATGGGAGGTTTAAATATGACTGATGAACAAATTTATCAACAAATTTTTAAAAAAGAATATAAAAATGAAGATTTACATAATTATAAAAATCAAACTGAAAATGGAGATAATAAAAAAGATGATTCAGTTTATTATGATGAAGTTGATATAGATTTAAAACCTAATAAAGAAAGATTTGATAATAAAATGAATGAGCAAAATAATTTATTGAATAAACATAATAATGATTATCAATCTGAAAATTTTAATGAAAATACAATTAATTTTGATAACTTTTACAAAACAAAAGATGATGTAAAAAAAAATAAGACGCTAAAATCAAAATATGAAACTTCATATAAAGAAGAAGAAATTAAATTGAAAGAAAATATTAAAAGACTAAAAGAAATAATGAAAGACAATCCTGACAAAGAAGTAATAACTGATATCCTCAAGAAAAAATCTCTTAATAAAAACCAAATAAATTCTCTTGATAATATTTTCACCTCTATAGATTTAAATTTAAAAGGAAAAAGCCATTTAGATAAAGAAGAATTTTTGAGTACAATAAAACTCGAAGAACCTATAGATAAAGAATATTATTCTTTTGTTAAAGATGAAAAAGATTTTCATAAAAAAAAATTTGCAATAAAAAATTCTGATGAATTATTAAAAAAGGCTATCGATCCTATTGCTGAAAATTATGAGAAAGAGGACAAATTGTCTTATAAATTGAGAAATAAAGCAAGATTTTTAATGGGAATGTCAAAAAAGTATGAAAAAAAAAATTCAGAAAATATTGATAATGAGAAAATGAATGAAGAAGAGCGTAGAGAATATGAGGAAAATCTTGAGGAAGAAATTACTTTAAACACCGGAATTGAAGATGATATGTTGGGAGCCTTTAAATTAAGAATTAAAGAAGAAAAAGAAAAAAAAGGAAGAGGTCTATTAATTCCTTTTAATCAAGAGAATGAAGACAAAAAGATTCCTAAATTAATAAAAGCAATGAAACTAGGTCTAAGAGTTGTTTTGCTTTCTGATTCTGGAACTCCTACAATATCAGATCCAGGATATAAACTTGTAAAAGAAGCTTCTAAAAATGGGATTGTGATTGAACCACTCCCTGGTCCTTCTGCTGTATTAACAGCCTTGTCTTCATCTGCTTTACCAACTGATAAGTTCATGTTTTATGGTTTCTTACCTAAAAATGCTAATGAAAAATTTGAAAAATTGGAAGAAATAAAAACTATTGGAGTTACTTCAGTTTTTTTTGAATCTCCAATGCGATTACAAAGTACAATAAATTTACTAACTGAAATATATGGAGAAGAACATGAAATTTATATTGGCTTTGAGCTTACAAAAAAATTCGAAAATCATTTTCATGGTTGCATTAAGAATGTGAAGAAAGATTTGATAAAACATTTTTTAGACAAAAACAGAATTTCTAAAATGAATTTTATTGATGAACAAAAAATTTTTAAAGAAGAAGATATTAATTTTAAAGGCGAAATTACTTTAGTATTGGGTGCAATTAAGAAATCTCGAGAAGAACATTTAGAAGAAAAAAACTTAAAAGAAAAAATTGATATTGATATAATAGAATTTACAAAGAGACTTAATAAATATATGGATCTAAAAGAAAGTGAAATTAGAGATATTTTAATTAAAGTTTGTGAAATACCAAGAGTAAAAGCCACCAAAGTTATTAATAATGTAAAGAATAGAAAAACTCAAATTCGTGAAACATTTGAAATGATGACCAATAAAAATATCGAAAGTATGAAGATTCCTGAAATGAAAAATATAAAAAAAGGAATGCTTGAGGAAAAAACAAGTAAAAACGTTTCAATAAAAAATTTTAATTCTATAAGCTTTAAATAATATTAAAAAAACTTCAGAATTTTTTCAATTTTTTCAAGATTTCTGTCATTATTAATTTAAAAATTTTTAAGTATTTACATTGAGAATTATTTCTTTTTTTATTTGAATAAAATTTTATTTGTTTTATTTCAAAATTATATAATCTTAATTCTTATGAATAAAAAAAGAAGTATTAAACTCATTTCATATAAATCTTATTTTTTCCCAACATTAGTACCATTAGTTAATTTTTTCGTATTTGAAGGATTATTCTGAGCTAAACTTTGTTTCTTTTCAGCTAATTTTTTGTCTATTAAAGCATCCATATTTATCGGCTTCGAATTTATATTACTATTGTTGGAAACTAAAAATTTATTATACATAAATATAATAAATTTTTATTAAGTTTCAAAATAATGTTACCTCTTTTTGTTGGGTTTTGTGGTGATTTATTTATATTATTTCCATTATTATTAGTTTGTAATTTAGCAGCAGGATTTTTGGGGAACTTATCTTGAATAAAATCAGTTAGTTTAATTCGATCTTGCCCACCATAATTCAAAACTTAAATTTTAAAATGATCATTTTATTGAGAAAAAATTTTATAAAGATAATTTCTTAGAAATAATTAAATTTTTTTTTTATAAACAAATTTAAATAATTACCAAATAAAACTCCATTAAAAGCTCCCAATCTTACTTTAATATCATCAAAGTAATAATAATTATGAGGAATGCTTTTAATATCCATAACTCTTATTAAATCCATGCCATAAACCATATTGACTTCATTTTCTACTAATCTAGTCATTTCATCTTCTGTAATTCTATCTTCATCATCTAAATAAGCAAAATTTTCATTTTTTTCATCAGGTTTATATGCTTCATCTTCTGGATCTTTAACTACATAGTTTTTAATTGCTTCATTAACCAAATCTGTTTGTTCTTGAGTTAATCCTTCAAAAATATTTACATCATTTTTCAATGAATCCAATATATTTGCCATTAATATAACATCATTGTCTTTATCTATTCCTATCAATTGCTTGAAGAAGTTTAACTCTAGTTTTAAATCTTCTAAATTCTTTCCTACTTGTAAATTTTCTTGTTCATATTCCTTGGCTTTCTCTTCTAATTCTTGATTTTTCGCTTTTAATTCCCGACGTCTGTATGTAAAATCTCTTTTGAGCTCTTTGTATTTTTCATAATATTCTTTTGCCTCAGCTCTTATTCTTTTGTTGGCTTCAGTAATTGCGTTTAAATTTGAGGAATAATTTGCTGCAATTTGATTTATTAAATCACTAAGGTTTTGAATAAAAAATTTGATTTCTCTTGGATCCTTAGGAACTCTTAAAATTGTAAATAATAAATTTATTTTAACTAGAAAATTTTAATCTAAAATTTTTTATAATTGAGAAATTCAATTTACAATTCATTAAATCTCTCTTCAAAAACATTTTTCACATTGTTTATAAGTATATCAATCTCCAAATTCATTTTATCAATTTCAATATGATTTTTTTCTGTAACATCAATATCACTAATAGATATATCTGAAAGTCCATCATTGAACTCCTCAACAGGTTTTTCTAATTTTTTAAAGAATAAAAAAGTTAAATTTATTTTAAAAATTAAATAATATAAATATAAACTTGTTTATTAAACCATCAATTAAAATTTTTACCATCTACCTCCTCAATATCCTCAAATAAATCTTCGGTTATATTTTTTCTATTTTTTAAATTTCTCAAAAATTCGTTGGTGTTTTCAGTAATTGATCTGAATTTTTCTGTTTTATTTGCGTTTGATTTATCTTTGATATTAGGTAAATTTTTCAAATTGTTTTTCAAAATATTAGTAATTGCTGTAGCATGAGAAGAAGATGAATAAATTGTAATGTTATCAGCTTTACCAATACTGGGTTTTAATTCATCGGCTAACCCAGAATCAATAAGTTGTGCTTTCATATAAATTTTTCCAGTGTTTATAACGGCTTTTAAAATATTTGTATTATGGCCCATTTCTTCAAGTTGAGTTTGATAAAGTTCTAAATGAATCCATTTATCAACAGTCATTTTTTCCGTTAAAAAATATTTTTTGTAAAAGTTCAATTGTGCTCTTGCGATTTTTTTATACTTTTTACCTGTACGAAGTAAAATTGTAAAATTAATTGTATTTTTTTCTCTTGTGAAAGGATCTTTAATTGGCATCACATGAGGTAATTCCATAGGGTATTTGAAACGGTAGTGGTCTTGCTCATATTTTAAATCAATAACACATTCTTCGATTTCCAAAACTGAAAAAAGGTTAAATAAAGTAAAATACAATATTTAACAGCAATTTTTTTAAAATAAATTTAAACTATTTAAAAAATCCTTATAAATTTTAGAAAATTTCAAGACATCATATGGAAATTTTAAGATAATAAAGAGTAAATTTTAATTAATATGATAAAATTCAAATAATTACTAGGTATGAATAATTTCTCAAAATACAAAGTTAGTCTTGAATCAAGTAATGACATTTTTTTATTTTATAAAAAAAGTTTTTTTATATTTATATTAATTATTTTAATAAATTTGTAAATAAGAATAATTTATTAATTATGTAATTTTTATCAGATTTAAAAAGAAGTTTTTTTAAAAGATAATAATTTCATTATAAATAAAAAATAATAAATAAAGATAATCTTAATAATAATTTATTAATTAAAAAATTCTTCAGTAAAATAAATTATATTTTTAAAATATTTTAAATGCATTATTAATTTTATTAAATAGAACTATATTCTTTTAAATTTAAAAAAACTAATTATATCTCTGAAAAAATGACTTTAGGAGTTTGTAGTCTCCATTTATAAATTGATAATATTTATGAATCACATAATGTTTAAATTTACAATTCTTCTCAAATGATGACTATAATTTCATGAAATCCAAATTTGCTTTACTTTTCTTATAATTTTAAAATAAGAGAAATTTTTTAAAAAATTAAATAATTATCATTTTACCTCAGGACTTATGTTAGGTAAAGTAGTTTGATTATTATTGAGATTGTTATTAGAATTTCCATTTTTATTATTTGTGAAAATTTTTGGATTTAAAAACTAAGAATTGGTAAAATTGATAAAAAATATAAAATAATTAATTACATTTAAACTTCCTAAGCCATCTCTACTTCCAGTTACCATTTTGCCTCCTTGTATCAAACTTAAATTTTATTAATTAAAAAATTTTACTTAAATCCTTGAGAAGAATTTGAATTTGTTGATTTAAATCTATTTAAAGTAATACTATTTTTTTGATTATTTTGTAATAAATTTGGAGTATTATAGAAATTGAACTGACTATTGGTTATATGTGAACCTCCATTAATATTATTGTTAATATTGATGTTATTGCTTATATTAACATTGTTATTTATATTGTTTATTATATTACCATAAGTATTAACAATATTTCCATTATTTATATTATTAAAATTATTAAAATTTGTGATATTCCCATTCAGATTCATTTGATTTCTCATTTTATTTATCGAATAATGAAATTCTCTTTTTGAATCTAAAATATTATTCTCAGCATTTAATTGACGCATACTGGTATTCATATTTGGGTTTATGGTTGGAACAACTTTTTTATCAGTTGAAAAACTCTTTAAAACGTGATTAACATTATTATTGATATTTAGATTATTGTTATTATATCTTGCGGAAATAACAGTATAATTTTTTGATTTAAAATATGTCCAAGGCCTATAATTATTAAAAATTTTCTAATTTAAATTATTATTTAAATAAAATAATATTTTTAGATTAATAAAGTAAATACATTTTAAAGAAAATTTCTTCTGTTTGAGTTTCTGCATCCTTTTTCTTTGCAGTATCTCTTATTACAATTCTGTGTTCATTGAGTAATTGACTTGATTGTAAATGTCTAGGTTTATTGATATCTGATGGTTTTAATGTAATTGGATTAGTAGTTAAAAGTAAATTTGGACTATTCATTGTATTATTTGTTATTTGACTGATAGGTAAATTAAAAGGAGTTGGCGTTTGCTTTTTCATAGTTGTCGGTCTTTGATTATTTATATTTAAATTTATAATATTATTTGTGTTATTTTGAGGTTTTACCAAAAGATTGTTCTGATTGATATTAACCTCTATATTTGTAATTATTGAAATTTGTTTTTTTGAATCAATTGTAATCTTTTCTTTTGTTTTAGCTATTGCAAGAGTTATTTTTTTAGGTTTCTTATTTTTTTTTCCTAAAATTTAATTTTAATTTATAAATTGATAAAATGATAATAAAAGTTTTAAACTGTAGAAAAAATATCAATTGTATAAGGAATTATACTTTTTTTCTTTGGAAAACTTGGCAATAATTTTACTAATTGATCATTATCAAAATTATCTAAACTTGGCTCGGAATCTGATCCATCTGAAACTTCTTGTTCATCTTCTTTGTTAGATTTTACAGATCCATTATCATTTTCACCTTCGATCCCTTCTCTTTCTTCATTTTCTAGTTCTCTAACTGCTTCAATTTCTTGAATTAGATTTTCTTGTTCAAAATTGAAAATTTTTATTTTTAGGGGAGAATTCGAATATCTTGAACCTTGGAGTGAATTTTTATCATCATGTTTATCAGGTGAACGAAGTTCATTTCTCGGTATAATAATCAAATTTTTTTTATAAAAATATGATAAAATTGCGTTACAAACATCTTTACCAGCTGATTGCAATATTGCAGGTGTAAATTGAGTATTTTTATATATTCCCTAATATTTTAAAAAAATTTAATCATTAATTTTAAAAATAGAATATTCCAAACAATTTTTTATCAAGATTAGAATAAATAATTTACATCTCTTGTAATTCCAGCGAATGAAGCTTCTATTGTAAAGATGTTTGGAATTGAAAGTTCATGAAATAAATTTATTCTCGCTGTTCCAAATTTTCCTTTACTCATTTTAAAACTACATTGAGGATAATTAAAACAATCACTCATTTTAGAAACTAAAAAAGGAAAGACTCTAGTTTCTGCAGAATTATCTTTAATATCATTTCCATACATAAATATATTTGATGCACCCGAATGACCATGAAAGTCACATATCATGGCAATTTGGCGTTGTGTACTTAGCTTAAGAATCATTTGCTTAGCATAATAAATTTCGGGATGTAGAACTTCATTAGGATTAATCCATCTTCTATTTAAATCACAACCAGCAAGTGAAGTCCTATAATTTCCACATACAACACCATCTGGATTCATCATTGGTATTATTTTAAATACAAAACTATTTCTTAAATAAATTGCTTCTTCACAATCAGAACAAAGAAAATCAATAATTCCTTTCATCATCCAAGAACTAACGGTTTCTCCTGGATGAACTCTTGACATGAGTACAATTCCCTGCTTTTTTTCATATAATTCCTGAGACGAATCTACTGATGTTATAGTTAAATAGTCCAATCCGTTTCCAGCTAAAGTTGAGCATAAGCTTTTCCTATAGAAAAAATCATACTTAAGATCATTTTTTTGAATTTCATTTAAATCACGAATTAAATCCGTATAAAGAAAGGGAATTGTATTTGCAAAATAAACTGTGTCATTATCATACTCAAATTCATATTTAAATGATAAAGATGATAAAAATCTTCTTGATTCTCTAACATATTTAAATAGAGAATTTCGATAATATTGAATATCCTTTCCTCCTTTGTACCAACCTACTTTTTCAAATTCTGCTTTTTTCTCAGAATAAATAGCTATCTGCATTCCTTTGTTATGTAAAGAATATGATTTCATTGAATTTATGATGTTAAATTTTACAGTAGTATTTTTTTTAAAATTTTTCACTTGAAAAAAAAACCATTGTGAATATCCCCCAGTATTTGTATCATTTTGAACCACACATTGATAATAATTATCACTCATTTTATATGCTGCTTGTAAATTTCCTGATTCAAACCTTGATTCAAAAATAAGTGTTGTATCATTTTCATCTATAGGAGTATAATAACTCTTTACTGGGATGTTTTTATTTGTTTTAGGTAAATCAATTTTTTTTTTTAAATTGACTAAATTGTCAATTGAAATTCTCTGATCCTTTCCAATTTCGTTTCTTAAATATACTAATTTCCTAAAAAATTTAAGAGCTTCAAAAAACATTAAGCAATCTTTTTTAAAATTTTATTAAAGATTTGCCATTCAGCAATTAGATTTGAAATGTAACTTTAGACAAGAAAAAAGAAAATAATTTTTTGAAAAAATGCAGATAAGTCATAAATGGGAAAAATTATTTGGTCAACAAAATAATGATCAAATTAATATTATTACGGAAACATTGATGATGAGTTCATATAATAACTTAATTCACAATTTTTCTCGAATTTATCATTATTTTCATTTAGTTCAGATTTATCTTTATTTCCTATGTTTTTTAATTCATTAATATTCAATTCGGTTCCTTCTTCATCTGTTTTTTAAAGTTTAAATTTCAATACCAATTATAATATTTTTCAAATAATTGAAAATAAATATGAATTTTTTAAATAACGACTTTACTTTCGATAATACTTTTTATTATAAGATCATTATCCTTTTCTTTATTTTTATTAAAACTATTTCTATTAATGGTTGAATTGGTAAGACAGTTTCCTGACACTATATTTTGATGAATTCCAGATATATTTTCATTATTACCCTTATCAGTTTCATTGTCGTTTTTTAAAAAAGGATTCAGCTTACTAAAAATTAATTCTTTTTATCTGATTAATTTTTTTAAAGGAAAAAATTCTTTTTATTTATTACTTCAATGAAATATGGATATTAAAAAAAATAAATTTACACATAAGTGAAATTTCTTCCAAATTTTGGCGACTGGAGAGGGATATTTTTTCTCTGCATAAGTGGATTTGGAGGAGGTAAAACACTACTAAACATTGAAATATAAATTAATTATTAAAAACCTGCTTGTATAGTTGATGTTGATTATATTATTGAATTCTTGTGCATAATTAGTTTGACGACCTTGTCTTGTTGAAGGATAAATATTTTCTATTTTTAGTTTTTCCATTTTATGTTATTTTCAATTTATATTTTGAAATAAAAAATGAGCTAATTTTTTTTGTAAATTTTGAAAAATTTAATAATTATCTGTATTATATTTATAAAATTTAATTTTCATTTATATTTGAAAAATAACTTAAATTTTTTAAATTTTATTTCAAAAAAATATATCTAAATTGAGGAATATAAAGATTTTATTTTTATTA
>Ga0194116_10003605_pt1 | contig 18481 bp, 25 predicted proteins | sample TA2MahsurfametaG_4_FD_148617 | JGI IMG/M metagenome (GOLD analysis project Ga0194116, IMG submission 148617) | Freshwater microbial communities from Lake Tanganyika, Tanzania - TA2015008 Mahale S9 surface | ecosystem: Environmental > Aquatic > Freshwater > Lake | place: Tanzania: Lake...
AATTATTAGATGATCCTGTAAAAATAGAAACGAAAGAAGATCTTGATATGCAAGAAAAGCAATCAAGATTTTTAGAAAATGTCTTACTAGATTTTGGAGTAACTGGAGAAATAAAAAAAGTAAGTGCAGGACCTGTAGTTACACTTTATGAATTTGAACCAACAGCAGGAATTAAAACATCAAAAATAATAAATTTATCGGAAGATATTGCAAGAAATACGAGTTCAGTTTCAACACGAGTTGCAACAGTTATTGGAAAAAATACTATAGGAATTGAAATTCCAAATAAATTTAGAGAAAATGTTGCCTTAAAAGAAATTATTTCAAGTAAAGAATTTAATAACAAAGAGATAAAAATACCAATAACTTTAGGTAAAAGTATTTCTGGATTTCCAATTGTTGGTGACTTGGCATCAATGCCCCATCTTCTTATTGCTGGAACTACCGGCTCAGGAAAATCTGTTTGTATAAATACATTAATCCTCTCAATTCTTTTCAGATACACACCTTTTGAATGTAAACTAATTTTAATAGATCCAAAAATGCTTGAATTATCTATGTACCAGGGAATTCCTCACTTACTTGTGCCTGTTATCACTGAACCAAAAAAAGCTACTGTTGCTTTAAAGTGGGTGGTTCGTGAAATGGAAAAACGATACCGAGAAATGACTGAGTTTGGTGTAAGAAACATTTATGGTTTTAACGACAAGTCATCAAAGAAAATGCCTTACCTAATAGTTGTTGTTGATGAAATGGCAGACCTAATGATGATTGCTGGAAAAGAGATTGAAAATTACATTCAAAGGCTTGCTCAAATGGCAAGGGCAGCTGGTATTCATATAGTGATGGCAACTCAAAGACCAAGTGTAGATGTTATAACTGGAACTATTAAGGCAAATTTTCCAACACGAATATCATTTCAGGTAACATCTAAAATTGACAGTAGGACTATACTTGGAGAACAAGGTGCTGAACTTTTGCTTGGTCAAGGCGATATGCTCTTCATGTCTTCAGCGAGCAGAATAGTAAGAATTCACGGGCCTTATGTTTCTGAAAAAGAAATAGAAAAAGTTGCAACCTATTTAAGATTACAAGGAAATCCGACATATGTTGAAGAAATTACAAAAATTGATGAATTAGAAAATGATGAACCAATTTTAAATCAAGATGGAAAAGATCAATTATATAACAAAGCTGTTGAAATCATAAGAACAGAGGGTAAGGCATCTACTAGTTTTTTACAGAGAAAATTAGGTATTGGATATAATAGGGCAGCAAGAATCATTGATCAAATGGAAGAAGAAAAAATTATAAGTCCTGCAAACCACATTGGTAAAAGAGAAATTTATTAGAATTGCCAAAAAAAATAATATTTATAGTTTTTTTTTTTATTTCTTTTTCTAAATATTCTTATTCAAATGAGATACAAAAAATAATTCAAAAATTAGAAGAAACTAAAAATCTTAAATTTGATTTTATTCAAACTTTAGACAAATCTATTGAAACTGGTAATTGTATACTAGAATATTCAAGTAAGTTTCTCTGTAATTACAGCGAATTAAATAAAAAAAAAATTTTAATTGATAATAACATTTTATATTTAGTTGATGAATTAAATAATAAATCTAGTCAAAATATAACTGGAACTTTCTTTTTGTTTTTAACAAACAAAAATGAAATGATAAAAGCATTAAAAGAAATTAAAGATTATAAAATTAATGAAAATCGTATATTAATAAAACTTAATTTCTCTGAAAGTGAAACTATTGATCTATATTTTGATCAAAAAACACACCTAATTTATGGTTGGAGAGTAATTAATTATGATGGAACTTTCTTGGAGTTTATTTTAAAAAATATCACAATTAATGTTCAAAATATTGGCGAATTTTCAATAGATTAGGTTCTAATTAATATTTAATTCTTCAGACTTAAATATTTTCATTCCTCTTGCCATATAATTTTTTAATGCATTTGGATGGTCTAATGTGCAAGTGTGAACCCAAACTCTTATCGCTCCTTTACTAAAGGAATTCTCAATAGCATGACATAATAAATGACCACCAATTTTTTTACCAAAGTATTCTTTAAATATACCAAAGTATGCAATTTCAAAATTTTTATGCTCGCCAGAAATTAGCTCGTAGTATCCAACTAAATCTTTATTTTTAAATATTGTATATAGTTCATAATTAGGATCTAATATTAATCTTATCCACTCATTATCACTCCAGTATAATCTGTCTTTCCAGTTGTAATCTTTTCCAATCTCTTTGTATAAAAACTTTGGAAGATCTTTATTAAAGTTATTTTCCTTTTTAATTAATAAATTCCTCTCTAAACATTTAGAAAACTTTAAATCTTTAATCGAAAGTAACTCTAGAAAGAATCTAGAAACTTTTTTTGCCATTCACTTCTAAATCATTTTTCCTAACTTTTCACCCCCAAATATATGAAAATGTAAATGTGGCACTTCTTGACCACCATCTTTTCCATTATTTCCTAAATAACGATAGCCTGCTTCTGAAATATTTAAAATTTTAGTAACTTTCCCGAGTCCTCTAATAAGTCCCTCTATTTCCTCATTTTTTGCATTACTTGAAAAATCATTTAGATCAACATAAGCGCCTTTAGGAATGACCAAAACATGAATCTTGGCTTGAGGATTTATGTCATGAAAAGCAAGAACAAATTTATCTTCATAAACTTTTTTACATGGAATTTCACCTCTTAAAATTTTTGCAAAAATGTTATTTTGATCGTACATTTTTTCTTCTTAGTTTTTCTTCTATGCCAGAAGTTTTACTTCTTTTCTTTAACTCTTGAAGCACGTCTTTAAAATTTATTTTTCTACATTCTAACAAAACTAAATAATGATAAAGAACATCTGAGGCTTCGTGAATAATATTTTTTTTACTTTTATTAAGGGATTTGAGTAATTCTTTAACTTCTTCCGAAAATTTTTTTTTACATCCATGTATACCAGACTTATATAGCATCGCTGTATAGGATATTTTTGGGTTTAAGATTTTATTTTTTTTAATTGTGAAGAGTAATTTTTCTAAAATTTTATAATTCATTTATAACCTTACCGAGATACCTTTTTGTAATAAAAAATTTTTTGCATCCATTATGGAAAAATTTCCGTAATGAAAAATTGATGCAGCAAGTACTGCGCTAGCACCACCTATACTAAATCCTTGATATAGATGATCTAAGTTGCCAACTCCTCCAGAAGCTATAACAGGTATTGATACAGACTTAGAAACCTTTTTGACTAAATCTAAATCGTAACCAGTCTTAGTCCCATCTCTATCCATTGAAGTTAATAAAATTTCTCCTGCACCAAGTTTTTCAACTTTTTTAGAAAACATGATTACATCTAAACCAGTATTTTTCCTACCTCCATGAGTATAAATTTGCCAAGTGCTATTTATTTTTTTTACATCTATTGCAACAACAATACATTGAGTTCCAAATTTTATAGAACTTTGTTTTACAAAATCTGGATTAAGAACAGCTGCAGTGTTAATTGATACTTTATCAGCTCCAGCTCGTAGAAGATTCTGTATATCCTCTAGGCTTCTAACACCACCACCTACAGTCAGAGGAATTAAACATGAATTTGCAGTCTGAGATACCTTATCAAGCAGAATTGACCTATTTTCGTATGATGCTGTAATATCCAAAAAACATAATTCATCAGCTCCACTGTCACTATAAATTTTTGCCTGTTCAACAGGATCTCCCGCATCTTTTAAATTTATAAAATTTATCCCTTTTACAACTCTTCCTTTATTTACATCTAGGCAAGGTATAATTCTTTTTTTAAGCATTTTTTTGTAACTTAATTAAGTCTGATAAGTTTATAGAGCCATCATAAATAGACCTACCAACGATGAAACCTCCCAATTTTTTGATTTTTTTTAAATTATATACATCTTCTATACTTCCAATACCCCCCGATGCAATTAATGGAACTTTAAGATTAGATGAATATTTTTTTAAGTTTTCAAAGTTTGGACCTTGCTTTGTTCCATCACGCTGTATGTCAGTATAAATTACTGATTTAAGATTAAACTTATTTATTTGACTAACTAACTGATCTGCAGAAATTTTAATTTGTTTTTTCCATCCCCTAATTGCAAGATAATTTGATCTTAAGTCCATAGCAAAAGACATTTTTTTTGAGTAAGAAGAAACACATTTTTCGAAATCTTTTTTTTTTTCATAAAACATTGTACCTATTACAATTGAGTCCATACCTAAGTTTAACCAATAACTGGCGTCTTTATAGGATCGTATTCCTCCACCAAGTTGTAAAGATAACTTTGTTTTTTTTCTAATAGACTCAATTATTTTTCGATTTTTAGATTTTCCTTTAATTGCAAAATTTAAGTCAACAATATGTAAATTTTTAAAACCACATTTTTCGAAAAACACCGATTGATTGATCGGACAAGAATTATAAATAGTTTTTTTTTTTACCTCTCCTTTTAGTAACCTTACACAAGATCCGTCATAAATGTCTATTGCTGGAAAAATTAACATTAATAATATTTTAAAAAATTAGATAACAATTTTATTCCGCTTTCATGACTCTTTTCTGGATGAAATTGTGTACCAAAAATATTTTCATCACCAATACAAGAAATTATATCTTCTTCATAATTTGTAGTTCCGAAAATTTTTTCTTTATTTTTGGTAGAAAATTTAAAACTATGAACAAAATAAAAATGTGAATTTTGCTCAATTCCTTCAAATATCTTATGTTTTTTTATAATATTTAAGTTATTCCACCCCATGTGCGGTAATTTAAAATTATTATCCTTAAGTTTAATTTTTTCTACTATTCCTTCAACCCAACCAAATCCTTTTGTTTTTTTTTCTTCATAACCTTCTTTTGAAAATAATTGCATCCCCACACAAATACCAAAAAGAGGTTTTTTTTTTATTTTTACAAATTTATTTAGTTCTTCATAAAGTCCACATATTGATAATATCGAGTCCATACATTGCTTATATGACCCTTGACCTGGCAATACTATTTTATCGGCTCTCGCAATAATATTTGGGGAGCCAGAAATACTTATTTTAAGATCACTTAAATTTTTTCCAGCAGACTCTAAAGCTTTATAAACTGATCTTAAATTTCCTGTTCCGTAGTCAACTATAACTACGTCCATTATTTAAAGTTTACCCTTTGAAGAGGGCAGTTGGTTTTTATTCCTTTTATCAATTTCTAATGCCATTCTCAGAGCTTGAGCGAAAGCCTTGAAGCATGACTCAACAATATGATGGCTATTATCTCCATATAAATTTTCAATGTGCATAGTAATTCCAGCATTTTGTGAAACTGCTTGAAACCATTCTTTAAATAATTCTGTATCCATTTCACCAAGTTTTTCTAGCTTTAAATTAACTTTCCAGACAAGATACGGTCTATTGGATATATCTAAAGAAACTCTGGTTAAGGTTTCGTCCATTGGAACATAGGCGCTTCCGTATCTTTTTATACCAATTTTTTTTCCAAGTGCCTTTGCAATTGCCTGTCCCAAAACAATACCCGTATCTTCAGTTGTGTGATGCTGATCAACATGAAGATCCCCTTTAGCATTCAGATTTAAATCTATTAGAGAGTGCTTTGAAAAAAGATCAAGCATATGGTCTAAAAAACCTATTCCAGTTTTTATATTTGATTTACCTTTACCATCTATATTAACTTTAATTTCTATAGATGTTTCTTTAGTTTTTCTTACAACTCTTGCAGATCTCATGAAATTAACTGATATACAAACAAATGATTGGTTTATCAATAAATTCTAGTTAAACTTGAATAATTCTAATTAATAACCATCTCTTTTTTATCGATTTTTTAATTTATGAACGAAGAATTAAAGTGGAATGGAACAACTATTGTACTTGTTAGAAAAAACAAAGATGTCGTTGTAGCTGGAGATGGCCAAGTAAGTTTTGGAAACACCATCATAAAAAGCACTGCGAAAAAAGTAAGAAAAATTGAAAATAGAAATGTGATTGCTGGATTTGCAGGATCAACAGCGGATGCATTTACCCTGTTTGAAAGATTAGAGGCAAAATTAGAAAAACATGCTGGAAACTTAACAAGAGCAGCTGTCGAACTTGCAAAAGATTGGAGGTCTGACAAATACTTAAGACGTTTAGAGGCATTAATGGCGGTTGCCGATAAAGAAAAGAGCTTTATGATAAGTGGCAATGGAGATGTACTTGAACCAGAACATGGAGTTATAGCTATTGGTTCGGGAGGCAATTATGCCCTTGCTGCAGCAAAAGTTTTAATGGATACAAACAAAACAGCAGAAGAAATAGCCTTAGCATCGCTTAAGGTTGCATCTGAAATCTGCGTATTTACAAATAACAATGTCACAATTGAAAAACTCTAAAGTAAAAAAAATAGAAGACGAAAAAATAACAGGTTTTTCCCCAAGAGAAATAGTATCTGAACTTGACAGATATGTTGTCGGCCAAAATAAAGCCAAAAGAGCTGTTGCTATCGCACTTCGAAACAGATGGAGAAGACAAATGCTAACAGACAATATGAGAGATGAGGTTCTCCCTAAAAATATTTTAATGGTTGGACCAACAGGTGTTGGAAAAACTGAAATATCAAGAAGATTATCAAAACTTGCACAAGCTCCATTTATAAAAGTTGAAGCAACAAAATTTACTGAGGTTGGATATGTGGGAAAAGATGTTGAACAAATTATTAGAGATTTGATGGAAATTGCAATCTCTATGATTAAAGATTTAAAAAGAAAAGAGGTTAAAGCAAAAGCACAACTTGCTGCAGAAGAAAGAGTCTTAGAAGCCTTAGTTGGAAAAAATGCAGGCTCCGCAACTAAAGAAAGTTATAGAAAAAGATTAAGAGCAGGAGATCTTGATGAGAATATTATAGAAATTTCTGTTCAAGACAATACAACAACTTCTTCTTTTGAAATTCCTGGAGCATCGGGAACGATAGGCATGATTAATATTGGTGATATCTTTGGAAAAGGATTAGGTGTGAAAAAGAAAAAAAGGAAAATAAGTGTTAAAGAGTCCTATGACTATTTAGTAGATGAGGAGTCAGAGAAACTTTTAGATCAGGATCAAATTTTGAAAGAGGCAAAATTTGCAACAGAAAATAATGGGATAGTGTTTCTAGATGAAATAGATAAAATCTCAGCAAGAAGTGAAAGAATAGGAGCTGATGTCTCAAGAGAGGGTGTCCAAAGGGATTTATTGCCTTTAATTGAAGGAACAACAGTAAATACCAAGTACGGTACCATTAAAACAGATCATATACTGTTTATCGCATCTGGCGCTTTTCAACTTGCAAAACCGTCTGATTTATTGCCTGAACTTCAAGGGAGATTACCAATAAGAGTAGAATTAAATCCATTAACTAAAGAGGATTTTGTAAGAATTCTTAAAGAGCCGGATAATAGTTTGATTAAACAATACGAGGCTCTTATGAAGACTGAGGATGTAACTTTAAAATTTTTAGATGATGGTGTTGATGAAATTGCAGAAATTGCAACATATGTAAATTCTTCTATCGAGAATATAGGAGCAAGAAGACTTCATACAATTATAGAAAGAATTTTAGATGATATAAGTTTTAATGCACCAGATCGAAGTGGCGAAGTTGTACTAATTAATAAAGCCTATGTTCAAAAAAATCTTGGAGATATTAAGGGAGATAAAGATCTTTCAAAATTTATTTTATAATTTCTTAAGCTTTAGTTCATAAGCACCTTCCCCACCATTTTCAATACTTGCTATTGAAATTGAAATAATTCTGTTTTGATAATTTTTTTTTATATAACTGGGTATAGCGTATCTTAACAAGCTTAGATCTTCAGATTTATAAGGATCTTCAAAAGCCTTGGACCTTAAACCTTTTCCTGTAACTATCAAAATATTAGTAAGATTCTTTTTTTTACTTAGATCAAATATTTCATCAACCTTATCAAAGGCTTCTTGCAGTGAATATCCATGAAGATCATATTTTAAATCAAACTTTAATTTTTTAAAGGGTTGATTGATATTTAAATCTTTATCTTCAAAAGAAATACTATCTTGCTTTTTAAAACTTTCCCAAGAACTAATATCTTCTTTTGTTATTAAAGCTTTATCTTTATTTTTTTGAGTCCTTCTCATCTAGAGATTGAGAAATTTCTTTTAGATACCAAGTTGGATCTTCTGAATTTAAATCTTTTCTAAATATCCACACATCATTCACTGTTTGAATTTCACTATTATTTCCATCAATGATTTTTCCTGTTTCATCTTTAGTAGATGATATAATTTCACTTATAAATCTTACTTTAACGCTATACAAAGTATCTTGATTTTTAACTTCTTCAATTTTTGTTTTTTTGATACCTATAAAAGTAAAATCATTTTTTACTTTTTTTGATAGTCTTTCATCAATGACTGAAATAAAATTTTTATAAATTTCAAGATCAACTAAGTCTTTGAGGGTTTTTTTATCTCCATTTGCAAATGCGTTTACTATCATTTCATAAGCCGCTTGAGCACCTTTTAAAAAGCTTGTTTCATTAAACTTATTAGCCTGAGCAGTGGGTACAATGTCTTTATCTATTTTTTCTAAATTATCTACATTTACAGATTGTAAACTTTTTGCTCGAAAAGCACTATCCTCCGCACCTTTGCCCAATGAATTTCTAAGTCTTAAAATTATTAAACCAGCAATAAATGCAAGAAGTATAATATCTATAAATCCAAAATTTTCATTCATTTTTGTAATTCTTAAATAGTTAATATAGGAATAACATGAATATAGTTAAATATGCAAAAAACATAAAAAACCATTTATTACAATTAGCTAAATTATCAATTGAATGAGCGAAAAATACCAAGTTATAATGGATTTTATAAAGGACATCTCCTTTGAAATTCCAACAACAGATGCCTACACAAGTCTAGAGCAAGACCTTGAAAAATATGAAACTAAAGTAGACATCAAAAATAATCCACTTTCAAACCAACTTAACGAATTAAACTTAAAAATATTCTTTGAGGCCCCACAAAGTATTAAGAATAAAATTCATGCAGAAATATGCATCGCTATAGTATTTAAAATACTAAATCAAAATATTACTCAAGATGAAATAAAAAAGATTATACTTTCTGATATACCAAATCTTTTTTCAGAAAAAATTACTAACATTCTAAGCAGTATATTTCAACAATCAGGCTTTAAATTTAAATTTAAAAAAAATATTAACTTTATTGAAATGTACGAAAATCAAAAAAAAACTACTCTTTCAAACTAACTGCATTAACTATATTTTTTTTAAGAAACTTTTTATAATTTTCAATTTCATCTAAAGACGGCTGTACAACTTTACCTAAAGATTTTTTTTTGGATTGGCTTGTGTCTTCATTAGGCTCATTATATGAAAATTTTAACTCTTTATCGTCTATTAACTCAATATAAACTTTAGATAGAAGTTTACAGTCTAATAAGGCAGAATGCTTTTCCCTTGACGAAGTGTCAATCTTAAATTTTTTACATAAAGAAGAAAGATTCTTTGCTGTTGCGCCAGGAAATTTTTCCCTTGCTAAACTTAAACTATCAATAACATTTTGTTTATTAATTGTTTCAAGATTTAAACTACGAAGTTCTTTATTTAAAAAATTTAAATCAAAGTCAGCGTTATGAATTATTATTTTTTTTCCTTCAATAAATTGTATAAAATCCCTAGCAATATCTTTGAACTTTGGTTTGTCATTTAAAAATTCATTAGAATAACCATGTATCTCAAAAGCGTCCTGGGAAACTTTAACACCTTCTGGATTTAAAAATGTATGAAATAAATTTTTCGTTGGTAAATGATCATCAAGTTCAATACAAGCAATCTCAACTATTCTATCCTTTTCAATGGATAAGCCAGTTGTTTCTGTATCTAAAACTACTTCTTTAATCATGTAATATAATTTTATTAAGTATATTTCTTGTTTGAAATTTTAAAAAACCTAAATTCGTGTTTTTTATTATAAAGTCTGACAAAGCTTTTTTCTTTTCTTTATTAAAATGATATTTTTTAAGAACATTAATTAACTTTACATTAATTTTTCTTTTCTTTCTAAATTTAGATAATATTTTATTTGCTGTATCTACAAAAACTACGATATCTGTAAAATATTTAAAATTAGTTTCTAAAAGCAAAGGAATATCTAGAACTATTAATCTTTCTTTTTTATTTTTTCTAATAAAATCTAATAGATTTTTTTTTACTTCTGGATGAATAATTTTATTTAATTTAACAAGTTTGGATGGGTTTTTTATAATTACATTAGCAAGATCTTTAAGATTTACTCTTTTGGTATTTAATTTGAAAATTTTGGATATCTTTTGATTTATGTATTTATTTTTTTTATAAATATTATGAACTACCTTATCTGCATCAAATACATTATAACCATAATGCTTAAATACTTTACTGATATAAGTTTTACCGGATCCAATTTCTCCAACAATTCCAAGAGCTATCACAAATATCTTCTAAGTAATTTATAAGTTCCTTGATTTACTTTGGGCAAAATATTGGTCCATATCTTAAATGATTTTTGTGCCTGGTAAATAAACATTGGAAGACCTGAATAAATATGATTATTGAATTTTTTTGCCATCTTTAAAAAAAATGTTCTCTGTGGGTTGTAGATTAAATCAATAAATATTTTCTTCTTAAAATGAGAAAAATTTAGTTTAATTTTATCTTTTGGTTTAAGACCCAAGCTTGAAGTGTTAATGACTAAATCAATATTATGATTAAAAAGTTCTAGATTTTTAAACTTAACAACCTCAACAATTTTTCCAAATCTACACTTAAGAATAAATGATTTTCTTGAATTTCTATTCGCAATATAAATTTTCTTTAATCTCCATTTTTTCTTAAGGGCAACTATTACTGATGAGCTAACGCCTCCAGCTCCAATAATTAAAGCTTTTTCGCATTTTTTTTTAATCTTGCTTAATATCCCATAATAAAAACCAAAAACATCTGTGTTATCCCCAATTAACTTTCCATTTCTAATATAAATCGTATTTATGGAATTAGTTTTCTTTACTAACGAAGTGATTATATCGACATGCGAGATTATACTAGATTTAAGGGGTAAAGTTACATTAGCTCCATAGTAAATCTTTTTTTTTATATCTTTGACTATTTTACCTAAATTTTTTGCTTTAACTTTTTTTTTAAAATAAAAAGAATTTATATTATATTTTGAGAACCAATAATTATGTAAAATTGGCGATAAAGAGTGCTTTATTGGATCTCCTATAACTAGGAATTTATTTTTATTTTTTTTCATTCATTTTAAAATAATTAATTAATGCATCAACTGGCATTCCCATTATAGAAAAGTCGTCTCCTTTTATTTCTGAAAAAAGTTTTCTGCCTTCATCTTCGATTTGATAGACTCCATATCGTTGCAGAATATCGTCAGATATATTATTAAGATACTCATCAAAATATAAATCATCAAACTTTTTCATTTTTAAAAAGGAAATTTCTGTATAACTCCAAACAGACGAACCGTTTTTAGCAAGACATATTGAGCTGATAAGTTCATGTTCTCTATTATTAAGGTGTTGAAGAATAAATTTTGCTACTTTTTTATCTTTGGGTTTATCAAATATTCTGCCTTCAAGGTTTAAAACCTGATCCGCACCAAGAACTATTTGATCTTTATATTTTTCACTAATTTTTATCGCCTTCAATCTTGCAAGCATCTCTGCAACCTCTTTGGGTGTTGCCTTTTCTTGTAATAATGATTTTTTTATTTCCTCTTCGTCTACATTCGGGGCGTGAACTAAAATATTAAAATTATGTTTTTCGAGTATTATTTTTCTAATCCCGCTTGAAGAGGCAAGAATTAGATCTTTCATAGACTATGCTTAATTTCATGAATTTTAATTATTGAAGCAGAAGTCTCCTCAACAGACCTTCTTGTAACATCAATAATTGGTATACTTTTTAAACTGAAAAGTTTTTTTGAGTCTTCCACTTCTTTTTGAATGCTTTCAATATTAATATAGTTTGTATGCCTGCCCTCAGTTATTAAATTTAATCTTGTTCTTCTAACATCTTCTAGTCTGTGGGGATCAATAACAAAGCCAACAACAGTTTTCCTTTCAAAATCAATTGAATACGAATCTATGTTCTCCGTTCCAGTTAGCGGAATATTTGCAACTTTATAACCTCTATTTGCCAAATAAATGCTTGTCGGTGTTTTGCTGGTTCTACTTACGCCAAAAATTATTATATCAGCCTCATTTATAGTTTCCAACTTTTGGCCATCATCATGTTCAATTGTAAAATGCATAGAAGAGATTTTTTCATAATATTCTTTATTAAGCACATGTTGTCCGCTTGGAACGTGGTTTGCTTTTTTGTTTAAAATATTTTCAAACTTTAAGACAAGGTGATCAAGAACACCCAGGCAAGTAATTTTTTCTCTTAAGGCCGTGCCTTTTAAGTAACTGACCACTTCTTGCTCAACCAATGTATACAAAACAATCGGATTTCTGTCTTTTTTACATCTTTTTATAAGGGCATTTATTTGATCTTTAGTTCTTATAAATGAAAAGTGATGAATAGATAAATTTACATCAACAAATTGAGCTTTTATGGCAACAGCTATTCTATCTAAGGTTTCTCCTGTCGAATCGGAAACTAAATAAAGATCAAATTTGTTGTTCATAAATATGTTTATAAAAACTAAAAACTAACAGTTTAAAGAAAAATGTTGTAATAAATTAAAGTTATTAGGTTTTTTTTTAAAAGTAATAATACTTCATCAAGCTCATCTTCTTTAGTGGTCATGTAATGTAATATTGTTTATAACTTTTGTTATCTTTAATTTGCTTATATTATAATAAATAGAAAGGTTAATAAGTTTGTTTATTAAAATTTAATATATTTTTTCAACATAATAAACAACGCCATAAACAACAATAATTTTTAATTAATTATTTTATGTTTAGATTGATTCAAACTTTAAATTCTAAAACTAATTTATTTCCTATATGGTTTATGAGACAAGCTGGAAGATATTTGCCTGAGTACAAGAAGATAAGCTTACAAAAAAAAAGTTTTTTGGATTTGTGTTTAGACTCAAAAATTTCAAATGAAATTACATTACAACCAATAAATAGATTTAATTTAGATGCAGCAATAATATTTTCTGATATTCTAATTATTCCAAATTCACTTGGTCAAAAAGTATATTATATTCAAAATGTAGGCCCAATTCTAGAGCCTCTTCAAATGAAAAATTTATTAAAAATTAGTGAATACAACAAGTTTATAAAAAGAAATTCTGAAGTTTATAATCAAATCAAAATTGTAAAAAAAAAAATTAAAGGAAAAAACTTGATTGGATTTGCGGGTGCTCCATGGACGTTAGCAGTTTACATGTTGAATAGAAAATCTCCACAACATAACTTTAAAATTAAAAACTTAAATTTTACCAGTAAAATTATAAATTTACTTACAAATTTTGTAACCCTTCATCTAGAGAAACAAATTGAAAATGGGGCCGAAGTTATTCAAATTTTTGATAGTTGGGCAGGATTAATTAGGGAAAATCAATTACATAAATTTTGTTATTACCCAACAAAGGCAATATTAAATTCAGTGAAAAAAAAATTCCCAAATATACCAATAATATGCTTTCCAAGAGGAATTGGGAAAAAATATAAAGATTTTGTAAATTTTGTAAAACCAGATTGTATTTCAATCGATCAGTTTATTAATCCTTCTTGGGCGATTACTAATTTTAATGGAATACCGATCCAAGGTGGCATTGATCCTGCGGTGCTTTGTGGAAGAAAGAAGGACGTGGGAAAGGTCGCTTATAAATATCTAAATATATTTAGGGATTATCCATATATATTTAATTTAGGTCACGGCATTACACCTGATGCAAAAATTGAAAATATAACACACATGGTTGAGATAGTTAAAGAAAACAGATTATGAAAAGAGCAGTTATATTAATGAATTTAGGGGGGCCTGACAATCAAGAAGCTGTAAAGCCATTTTTGTTTAACTTATTCAATGATCCTGCAATCATAAATATTATTCAACCTTTTAGATTTTTTATTGCAAAGTTAATTTCGTCTTTAAGAGAAAACAAAGCAAAAGGGATATATAAGTTGATGGGCGGTGGATCGCCAATTTTAAAATTAACTGAATTTCAAAAAAAATCTTTAGAAAAAAATCTTAGAAAAAAAGGTGAGTATAAATGTTTTATTGTTATGCGGTATTGGAAACCAAGAGCAAGTGAGGTTTATCAAGAAATATTACAATATAATCCTCAGGAGGTTATTTTACTTCCCCTTTATCCTCAGTTTTCAACAACAACAACAGGTTCGTCTGTAAATGAATGGAAAAGCATAAATACAAAAAATTTTAAAACTAAAACAATTTGTTGTTATCCTAATGATGAAAATTTTATTAATGCTCATGTAAAATCAATTAGAAAATTTCTAAACATTAAACTACTTCCAAAAACAATACTTCTTTTTTCAGCACATGGACTACCTCAAAAAATTATTGACTCAGGTGATCCATATCAATGGCAGGTTGAAGAAACTGTAAAAAAAATTATAGAAAAATTAAAAATAAAAAACTTAAATTTTAATGTTTGTTATCAAAGCAGAGTTGGTCCTTTGAAGTGGATTGGACCATCAACGGAGGATGAAATAATTAGGAATTCAAAGCAGAAATTTGGTATTGTTTTGTGTCCTATAGCTTTTGTATCAGAGCATTCTGAAACTCTTGTGGAATTAGATATTGAATATAAACATCTGGCAAAAAAAAATGGAGCATTATTTTATAAAAGGGTGCCTGCGCTTGGTGTAAATAAAGATTTTATTAAGGGAATTACAGATTTAGTTTTAAACAAAAAGAATTACGGAATAAAAGGTTTAAAACCTCCCGTTTGTGACAGTTCTTTTAGGCGATGTTTTTGTAAAACATAACTATGGATATGTATTTATCTGTAAAAGCAATTCATATTGTCGCAGTTATATCTTGGATGGTTGGTCTATTTTATCTTCCAAGACTTTTTGTCTATCATGTAGAAAATAAAAGTTATTATTTAGAGAAAACCTTTCTTGTGATGGAAGAAAAGCTTCTGAAAATAATAATGAACCCCTCAATGATTGTAACTTGGGTTTCAGGAATTGTTATGATTTGGATAACTGGGTTTGAAAGTTTATTAATTTTCTGGGTTTATACTAAAATAATTTTTGTCCTTTTTTTGTCAGCTTTTCATGGTTTTTTAGTAACATCTTTTAAAAATTTAAAGTCAGGAAAAAATAAAAAAAAAGGAGATTTTTATAGAATGGTAAATGAAATACCTACAGTTTTGCTAATTTTAATTGTTATTTTGGTAGTTTTTAAGCCAGCTTGAACTTTTTATTAAAGTATTATACCAAGATCTTTTCTTAAACAATTCCTAATAATCCTCCAAAATTAATGAATCTTCAAGAACTTAAAAACAAATCACCAGCGGATCTTATTTCTCAAGCTGAAAAGCTTGGAATTGAAAATCCTAGTACACTTAGAAAACAAGAAATACTTTTTGCAATCTTAAAGAAACTTGCAGAAAACAATGAACAAATTACAGGGTCAGGTGTGCTAGAGACTCTGCAAGATGGATTTGGTTTTTTAAGAGCAACAGAGTCAAACTATCTACCAGGACCGGATGATATTTATTTAAGCCCAAGTCAAATTAAACGTTTTGGGCTAAGAAAGGGAGATACAGTTGAAGGAGAAATCAGAGCACCAAAAGATCAGGAGAGATATTTTGCACTTCTTAAAGTAAATAAAATTAATTTTGAGGATCCTGAAAAAATTAAACACAAAATTAACTTTGATAATTTAACGCCGCTTTATCCTGATGAAAAAATTAAATTAGAGGTTGAGAGTAATAAAGTTGAAAAAAGTCCAGATTTAACATCAAGAGTAATTGACCTAGTTGCACCAATTGGAAAGGGGCAACGTGCTCTTATTGTGTCTCCACCGAGAGCTGGTAAAACCATAATTCTTCAAAACATTGCGCACTCTATAACCGCAAATCACCCAGAGGTTTATCTAATTGTTTTACTAATAGATGAAAGGCCAGAAGAGGTTACTGATATGCAAAGATCCGTCAAGGGAGAGGTTATAAGTTCAACTTTTGACGAACCAGCGATTAGACACGTGCAAGTCGCAGAAATGGTTATTGAAAAAGCAAAACGACTTGCTGAGCATAAAAAGGATGTGGTTATATTACTAGACTCTATCACGAGACTTGGAAGAGCTTATAACGCAGTTGTTCCAAGTTCAGGTAAAGTTTTAACTGGAGGAGTTGATGCAAACGCTCTTCAAAGACCAAAACGTTTTTTTGGTGCAGCTAGAAATATTGAAGAAGGCGGATCTTTAACAATTATTTCAACTGCCTTGATTGAAACCGGATCTAGGATGGATGAAGTTATATTTGAAGAATTTAAAGGAACTGGCAATTCAGAGGTTATTCTTGATAGAAAGGTTTCAGATAAAAGAATATTCCCAGCAATCGATATAACGAAGTCAGGTACAAGAAAAGAAGAGTTATTGTTTAAAAAAGATGAACTTCAAAAAATGAATGTTTTAAGAAGACTTATTGCTCCGATGGGAAGTATGGAGGCTATAGAGTTTTTAATTTCAAAATTAAAAGAGACAAAAAATAATCCATCTTTTTTTGACTCTATGAATAAAACTTCTTAATCTATTTTTTTTCTTGATTTGGAATTAATATAGGAACACCGTTTTCTATTTTATAAGCAAGTTTAGATTTTTTTGACACCAACTCTTGTTTTTTTTTGTTGTAAAGAAATCTGTCTTTGCCTACAGGACACACAAGAGTTTCTAATAGTTTGGTATTAAATTGCATTAATGGATTTTTCTATCTTGTTGGTTATTATTTCCTAAAATATAAAAATTAATAATTTGGTTAATTAAATTAGTTCTTTCAATTAAATTTTTGGCCTCCAGTAGTGTTTGTTTTTCACTCACAGAGAAAGGGCATATCATGGATAAAGAGTTTACTAATTGATTAGGTTCAACTTTCTCAACAATTTTCCAATCAGTTGAGAGTTGATGGATTTTAAAAAATTTTCGAGTTTTATCTATTAAATCAATAACATTTATTTTATCTGAAAATTTAATTTTTTCTAAATCTTCTAAATAATCCTCATAGGATACTTTAAACTTTCTGTATGGAAGATCAGTTTCAAGTTCATCAAGTATCTTAAAGCGGATAAGACCTGTTAAATTTATTAAATATCTTCCGTCGGGTGTTTTTGAGTGAGTTTCAATCTTGCCAAGACACCCAACGTTAAAGACTTCGGGCTTAATTGTATTCTTGCAATTCTTTGTTTGAACCATACCAATCAGTTTATCATTTGATAAAGCATCCTCAGTCATTTTTTTATATCTGGGTTCAAAAATATTAAGTGGTAAAACTGTATTTGGAAAAAAAATTGCATTTGAGAGAGGGAAAATTGATATTGTATTTGGAAATTTTGTATCTATCATAACAGAATTTTATACTTTTTCTGAATAAATGAAAACTTTTCTTTATAAATTTTTTTTGATGATATTTTTGTTATCTGTATTCATAGTTCTTTTTAATTTTATATCCTACTGGTCTTTATTTATAATATGGGTTCTTTTTGGTTTTATAGACTTATTGCGGCACAAAACTTTGGACAAGAAAATAATAAAGCAATATTTTACTGGAAAAGGGATTTTAACTTGGTTTTTATCACCAATAAACTTACTCACAGATTTCTTGTCACCAAAGAATACCCATGTTTATAATTTAGATGATTTTCCTCCTGATCTAAAAAATGAAATCCAAGAAGTAAAAAATTTATTTGATAAGAATTTTTCTAATATTGTTTCAAGATTTGAAGGAGCGGATAGCGCAAGGACAATGTTATTTTACAAGTGGTATGATAAAAACTTAGATTATTCTATACCAGAATTTAATAGAAAGTTTAAATATGTTAAGACTATTGCCGTATCACTATTTAAAAATAAAACTTCAACCTCAAGACATTTTGGGCCACTAAGGATTTCATTTAGAGTTTTGTATAATATAAATAAAGTTCAGAATCCAGGCTCTTACATTGAAGCCGATGGTATAATTAACAAATGGATGGATAGTCCTATTTTTATTTTTGATGATACCTTAATTCATCAAAGTTTTAATAAAGAAGAGAACGTAAGGTACTGCGCTTTTATTGATATTATAAGACCTTCTTATTTATATTCTGTTTTAAGTTTTTTTATGCATATTGTTAGCTTTTTTATGATTAGTGTTAGAGGTATTTTTTATAAAAATTGGAAAATGATTAAATAAAGATTTATAATCTTATAATTATTTTTTTTTA
>Ga0194116_10003609_pt1 | contig 18477 bp, 16 predicted proteins | sample TA2MahsurfametaG_4_FD_148617 | JGI IMG/M metagenome (GOLD analysis project Ga0194116, IMG submission 148617) | Freshwater microbial communities from Lake Tanganyika, Tanzania - TA2015008 Mahale S9 surface | ecosystem: Environmental > Aquatic > Freshwater > Lake | place: Tanzania: Lake...
CCCGACAGCAGTACATCGGGCACCGCGAGCCCATCAACTATTTCCGGACGCGTGTAATGCGGGCAGTCAAGGAGGCCTGCTGCGAAAGACTCCTGCTCGGCCGAGTTCGCGTCATTTAACGCGCCCGGTAACAGTCGAACCGCCGCATCGATCACAGTCATCGCCGGTAGTTCGCCGCCCGACACGACAAAATCGCCGATCGACCACTGCTCGTCGACGTGTCGGTCGATGAGACGCTGATCGATTGCTTCATATCGCCCGGCTAGCAGCACCGCGCCGCTGGAGGCGGCGAGCCGGCGCGCCATCTGATCGTCGAATCGACGCCCTTGAGGCGATAACGCAATCACCGGTGCGAGCGCGGTTTCGCCCGACTGAGCCCGCTCGGCATGGGCGGCAGCGATTGCGTCGGCCAGTGGCTGGGCCAGCATCACCATGCCCGGACCACCACCATAGGGGCGATCGTCAACGGTCTTCCAGGCATCGTGGGTAAAGTCACGCGGATTCCAGCAGCGCAACTGCCACAAACCGCGATCGAGTGCCCGCGCGGTGATGCCGTGACGCGTGATCGCGTCGGACATTGCCGGAAAGAGCGTGATCAGGTCAAAGCGCAACATGAGGGGCTGTCTCGCGCGCGCTACCAGTCGGGATGCCAGTCGATCTGAATCCGGCGTGAAGGCAGGTCAACGTTGAGGATGTATTGATCCACGAAGGGCACCATCCGTTCGCGATCACCCTCGACGATGATCAGAATCGGATGGGCGCCGTGGTCATCCAGCGCACTGACGGTGCCCAGCAATACATCCTGCTGACCAAACACCTGGCAGCCGATCAGGTCAATCCAGTAGTACTCGCCGGATGACGCCCTGGGGAAGTCGGCGCGGCTTACATAGACCTGGAGGCCTTTCAGCACTTCGGCCGCGGTGCGGTCTGAAACGGAGACCGATTGCGCAACCAGGCCATCCCCATGCACACGACAGCGGCTGATTCGGATCTGCCTGGCTTGGTCTGGGCCCGCCACACCGGGACGCACCGGCGACGAACGATCGGGGTCTGGCACCAGCCACCAGCGCCTGGTGGCTCGCAGCACGGAATTCTGCGGATCGTTGAAGGGCTCTACCCGAAAGGCACCGGCGATACCCCATGCCTCACGAATTCGGCCCACCAGGATCGAATCGGTGGGCAGGCCAGCCGAGTCCGGAACCGACGCATCGGCGGTATCGGGCAGAGACGGTTCAGAGGTTCGACGGGCAGTCATCTGAGGTACTACAGCGCTCGAGGCGGCCCGCCTGATGTTGCCCCGACGCCATCGGCCGGGAGCAAGCTGGCGCTGCCCGCGGCGCGATCAGTCAATGCAGCTCACGCAGCAGCCGGCGCACTGGCTGCCCGCTGTTTGATGAGACGCTGCACAGCCGGAGATACCTGGGCACCGTGACCAACCCAGTGCTCAACGCGGGCCATGTCGATGCGAAGCGGCTCTTCTTTGCCGGCTGCGATCGGGTTGTAGAAACCCACGCGCTCAATGAAACGGCCATCGCGCCGGTTCTGGCGATCGGTTGCCACAATGTTGTAGAACGGACGCTTCTTGGCGCCGCCACGGGAAAGACGGATCACAACCATCGGACCGATCCTTAAAAAACTGTATCTGTTGGGGAAAAACCCTGCATCTTAGCGCGCCGTACAGCCTGCCGCAAATTCAACCAGGTGTGCCGCGAAGCAGGAGCAGGTCTGCTACAGTCCCGCGCGCCAAATTGGAGAGCTTCATGCCCCGAGTTCCTTATCTTCCGGCCGACCTGCGCGAGCCGGCTGAAATTGTTGACGCCGTGCGCGCGCGACGCGGCGGACACCTGCTCAATCTCGACCGCATGCTGCTGCACAGCCCTGAACTGGCCCGCGGCTGGAATGCGCACCTGGGCGCGGTGCGCACGAAGTTGTCCGTGTCGCCGCGGCTACGCGAAATCGCGATCTGCGTCGTCGCCGTGCTCAACGACGCTGAATACGAGTTCCTGCATCATGCCCCCGAACTGCTTGCTGCCGGGGGCACTCAGGCACAGGTCGACGCGCTTCGCGATCCGCATGCCGCGCTCGCCAATACCGCCCTGTTCGATGACGCGGACCGCGCAACGATCGAGCTGACCATCGAGATGACGCGAAACATTCGGGTGCGCGACGGTCTGACCGAACAGTTGAATGCCCAACTGGGCACGCAGCATACCGTTGAGCTGGTGGCCACCATTGCTGCTTACAACATGGTGTCGCGCCTTCTGGTGGCGCTGGGCGTGGAACCCGAATAGGGGTTTGCGCCGGCAACGCTGCCGGCGCCCCTGGCGCTAAAACTGCGCGTCCTCAAGAGCCAGCGCGCCTTCGGCGCCGCTCACGATGGAATGCCTCAGCCCAGCCGCCTGCGACAGAATATGGTCGGCAAAAAATCGTGCGGTACCGATCTTGGCCTGCAGGAATGCGGCGTCACCCTCTGACCCCGAATCCAGCTGCGCTCGGGCCGCGATCGCAGCGCGCGCCAGCTGCCAGCCGCCCAGCACAATGCCCACCAATTTCAGCGTGGGCACCGACCCGGCAAACACGGCACGAACATCGGTTTTTGCCGAGGCAACGATGAAGTCAATGACCTCCTGAAGTGCCTGCGAGCCAGCCACGAGGGCGTTGCGAATCGCGCCCAGATCGCCATCGTGTCCTTCAAGCGCTTGGATCGTTTCACCCATTGCTGCGATCAATGAGCGCGCCACCGCTCCGCCGTCACGAGACGTTTTGCGACCAACCAGATCATTGGCCTGGATAGCCGTGGTGCCTTCGTAAATCGTGAGGATGCGGGCATCGCGATAAAACTGCGCTGCGCCGGTTTCCTCGATGAAGCCCATTCCGCCGTGCACCTGAACGCCCAGCGAGGTGACCTCAAGCGACAGCTCGGTGGACCAGCCCTTGACGATCGGCACCAGAAACTCGTACACGGCCATGTTGCGCTTACGGGTTTCCGCATCGGGCGCGTGATGGCCGGCATCGCAGGCGGCGGCCGCCGCATACGCGAGCGAGCGGGCCCCCTCGGTGAGCGCGCGCATCGTCATCAGCATCCGGCGGACATCGGGGTGGCGAATGATGGCCACCGCTGCGGCGGATCCCGCGATATCGCGGCTCTGCACCCGGTCACGGGCATAGGCAACCGCCTTCTGGTAGGCCCGATCCGCCACGGCGACGCCCTGCATGCCGACGGCAAAACGCGCCGCGTTCATCATGACGAACATGTATTCAAGGCCGCGGTTTTCCTCGCCGACCAGATAACCGATCGCACCATCGCCCACGTCGCCCTTGCCATCACCATAGATCAGCACAGCAGTGGGGCTCGCCTTGATGCCAAGCTTGTGTTCGATCGATGTGCACCACACATCGTTGCGCGCACCGAGTGTTCCGTCGGAATTGACCAGAAATTTGGGAACGATGAAAAGCGAAATGCCTTTGACGCCCTCGGGCGCATCGGGCGTACGCGCGAGCACCAGATGGACGATGTTCTCGGCCATGTCGTGTTCGCCATACGTGATGTAAATCTTCTGCCCGAAAATGCGGTAAGTGCCATCGGGTTGACCGACCGCGCGGGTGCGGACCAGAGAAAGGTCAGACCCGGCCTGCGGCTCGGTCAGGTTCATGGTGCCCGTCCAACGCCCCTCGATCATCGGCGGAATGAACGTGGTTTGCTGCGCACTGCTGCCGGCTGTAAGCAGCGCTTCGATTGCGCCATCGGTGAGCAGCGGACACAGCGCAAACGACAGACTGGCTGCGTTCAGCATCTCGACACAGGGCGTGCCGATGACCTTGGGGAGCCCCTGTCCGCCGAATTCGGCCGGATGCTGAATGCCCTGCCAGCCGGCCTGCGCGTAAGCCTTGAAGGCCTCAACAAAGCCTGGGCTGGTGGTGACCTTGCCATGACTGAGGCTTGAAGGTTGCTGATCCGAGGGCCAGTTGAGCGGCGCAATGACGCCTTCATTGAACTTGGCGCATTCCTCGAGCACGGCGGTTGCAGTGTCGATGCCGGCGTCCTGAAGTCCGGGCCACTGCGCGACGGCGCTGAGGCCCGCAACATGCTCCAGCGTAAACAGCATGTCTTTCAACGGAACCGAGTAAGTCATGTCGGACCTCCGGGGTGCAGCAGGGTGTGAAGACGAATGACGGCGATCGGGATCAGCCGAGTTCCTGCACGATGTCAGGTACGGCCTGGAAAAGATCGCCCACCAGTCCGTAGTCGGCGACACCGAAAATCGGCGCTTCCTCGTCTTTGTTCACCGCGACGATGACCTTGCTGTCCTTCATGCCCGCAAGATGCTGTATTGCACCCGAGATGCCGATGGCCACATACAGCTGCGGCGCGACGATCTTGCCGGTTTGACCCACCTGCCAGTCATTCGGAGCGTAGCCTGCGTCCACCGCGGCGCGCGAGGCACCCAGTGCCGCGCCAAGTTTGTCGGCCAGCGGATCGAGGATCTTGAAGTTGTCGGCCGAGCCCATGCCACGACCCCCCGAGACCACGATCTTGGCCCCGGCAAGTTCGGGCCGGTCTGATTTGGCGAGCTCGCGGCCCACGAAGCTGGAACGCCCGGAGTCGGCCACCGGCGTCAACGTTTCAACCGCAGCGGAGCCACCCTGCAGCGCGGCGTCAAAGCCGGTGGTGCGCACCGTGATGACTTTGACCGCATCCGACGATTGCACGGTGGCAATTGCATTGCCTGCGTAAATTGGCCGCGTGAACGTGTCGGGCGATACCACACCGATGATGTCCGACACCTGGGCAACGTCGAGGCGCGCTGCGACGCGGGGCAGTACGTTCTTGCCGTGCGCGGTGGCGGGCGCGAGGATGTGCGAGAAGCCTGAAGCCACCGCCAGCGCCTGTTCGGCAATGTTTTCCGCCAGCTGATCGGCCAGGTGCGCGCTGTCGGCCACCAGTACGCGCGTCACGCCCTGGATCGCGGCGGCGGCCTGCGCGGCACCCGAGCAGCCCGAGCCCGCCACCAGAACCGTGACCTCGCCACCACACTGTGCAGCCGCTGCGATGGTGTTGAGGGTGCCGGCCTTCAGCGAGACGTTATCGTGTTCAGCAATGACCAGTGCTGCCATGATGCTTTCCTTCGATGATGCAATGTTGAATTCAGTGTAAGGGCGAGACGGTTGCTCAGATCACCTTCGCTTCGTTCCTGAGCTTGTCAACCAGCGCCTTGACGTCGGCGACCTTGATGCCAGCCTTGCGACCCGGCGGCTCGCTCACTTTCAGCGTGCGCAGACGCGGGGCCGGGTCAACGCCCAGATCGGCGGGCTTCAGGATGTCGAGCTGCTTTTTCTTCGCCTTCATGATGTTGGGCAGCGTGACATAGCGCGGCTCGTTCAAACGCAGATCGGTGGTCACCACTGCGGGCAGCGTGATCGAAAGCGTTTCCAGTCCGCCGTCAACTTCACGCGTGACCTTGGCGCGGCCATCGGCAATTTCCACTTTCGAGGCAAAGGTGGCCTGCGCCATGTTGCCCAGCGCGGCGAGCATCTGACCCGTCTGATTGGCGTCATCATCGATGGCCTGCTTGCCCAGGATGACCAGCTGCGGCTGTTCACGGTCACAGACCGCCTTCAGCAGTTTCGCCACCGCAAGGGGCTGCAACTCGACGTCGGTTTCGATGAGGATGGCGCGGTCGGCGCCAATTGCCATGGCCGTGCGCAAGGTTTCCTGACAGGCCTGCAAGCCGCATGACACGGCAATGACCTCAGAGGCCAAGCCCTTTTCCCTGAGCCTGACTGCCTCTTCCACCCCGATCTCATCGAAGGGATTCATCGACATTTTGACGTTGGCGATATCAACACCGGTCTGGTCGCTCTTGACCCGCACCTTGACGTTGTAGTCGACAACCCGCTTGACGGCTACCAGAACTTTCATGGGAACTCCGACTCTACGCACCCCGGCCGGGGGCGTTTATTGTGTGAAGAACAGCCGGCCGGAATTATACGGTCCAGGCTGGACAAGGCTGGAGTGCCCCCCCACAATTCGCGCTCGTTTCGAGGAGATTCTTCAGATGGGTACCCTGCTCACTCTCAAGGCGTCAGACGGCGTCTCAATCGGCGCCTACCGCGCCGACCCTGCCGGCAAAGCCCGCGGCGCACTGATCGTCTGCCAGGAAATTTTCGGCGTGAACCCGCACATTCGCTCGGTCTGCGATCGCTACGCCGAGGCCGGCTATGTGGCGCTGGCGCCCGCATTTTTCGACCGTGTCGAGCCCAATACGCAATTGGGCTACACACCGGATGACATCGCTCGCGGCCGGTCGATCATGCAGAAGTTGCAGCTTGACAACGCGATCCTCGACGTCAAAGCCGCCGTGGCGCTGCTGTCGTCGGTCGGCAAGATTGGCATCGTCGGTTACTGCTGGGGCGGTACGGTCGCCTGGGCCGCCGCCACCCGCGTTGATGGACTGGCCTGCTCTGCCCCTTACTACGGTGGTGGCATTGCGGGGCTTGCGGCAGAGAAGCCGCGCTGTCCGGTCGAGATGCACTTTGGCGAAACCGACCATGCGATCCCGATGACCGACGTCGACAAAGTTCGCGCCGCGCAACCAGGGATCACGGTCTGCGTGTATCCCGCGGGGCATGGTTTCAACTGCGACGAGCGCGGCTCGTATGACGCTGCCAGCGCGAAGCTTGCCACCGAGCGCACGCTCGCCCAGCTGGCTCGCCACGTCGGCTAAGGCGGTCAACAGGCCAGAGCTGCCATCGGCCGGCTCTGGCCTGCTTTGCGATCAGACGCTGCGCTTGGTTCCGGGGCGGCCTGACTATCTGCCTCTTGATCCGCTCCGGAGTCAGCGACTCGCCGGCTGAGCGGATGGCTTGCCTGACCAGCTCGGGGCGCGCTTTTCGATAAAGGCTTGAACGCCTTCCAGTGCCGCAGGGTCCATCATGTTGCAGGCCATGGCCTGGCCGGCAAGCTGATAGGCCGCCACGGTGCCCATCTCCAGCTGTCGATAAAACAGAGACTTGCCTGTGGCAATTGCCACGGCGGGCTTCGCGATGATCTGCGCAGCCAGGGCCGCGATGTCTGCATCAAGGCGGTCGGCGGGTACCACGCGATTCACCAGGCCGCGCTCGCAGGCTTCGGCTGCCGAGATGAAGTCGCCGGTGACCAGCATTTCGAAAGCCTTCTTGCGCGCCACGTTGCGCGACAGCGCAACGGACGGCGTCGAACAGAACAATCCAAGGTTGACGCCTGACACTGCAAACCGGGACTCGTCGCTGGCCACAGCCAGGTCGCAGGTCGCCACCAGTTGACAGCCCGCGGCCGTGGCGATCCCGTGCACGCGTGCGATGACCGGCTGCGGCATCGTCTGAATCGTTCGCATCATTTTGGTGCACTGAGCGAACAGGCGCTGGTAGAACTCGCGCTTGGGCGAGGCGCGCATCTCGCGAAGATCGTGCCCGGCGCAGAATGCCCGCCCCGCGCCGCCCAGCACGACCACCCGGACCTCGGGATCAGCCGCCAGCGAGTCGAGGGTTCGCTGCAGCGCATCGAGCATCCCCGAGGACAGCGCATTGAACTGCGCGCCCCGATTCATGGTCACCGTTGCGATACCCCCCTGCTGATGAAGCTCGAGGTACGGTGCGTCCTGTGCCTGGGTGCTGACATCTGCTGACATGACAACCTCCATCCGTGGGATTGAGCCCTGAATGGTTTGATGATAATCCGCCCGCAGCGAAAGTGTATGGCGCACGGCCGTTTCGGATGAACGCCCCGGCCGTGCGAGAATCCTGCCCATGCTTTCGTGTGAACCTCTTTCTCGCGCGTTTTCACTGGCGCTGCTGGCCGCTGCACTGTGCTGCTTTGCGCCCGCCAGCCATGCCCAGGACAATGCCCGGCGTGATGCGGAACCGCGGGCTGCCGAAGTCGACTACTCCACGCGCCCTGACGTTCGTGCCTTCGTGCGTGACCTGGCCACGCGGCATGGCTTTGAGCAGGACGAACTGCTCAAGCTGTTTGGCCAGGTGCGTTATCAGGCGCGCGTCGTCAGCCTGATGACTCCCCCGCCACCGGGCACCAAGCGGTCATGGACCAACTACCGCAATCGTGTGCTCGATCCGGTGCGCGTTGAAGTAGGGCTCGCATTCTGGCGCGACAACCTCGAGCCGCTGCGACGCGCCTCCGAGCGGTTCGGTGTGCCGCCGGAAATCATTGTTTCGATCATCGGTATTGAAACGATGTACGGGCGCTACACGGGCAATTTCCGGGTGCTCGACACGCTGACCACGCTCGCGTTTGACTATCCACGACGCGCTGAATTTTTTCGAAGCGAGCTCGAACAGTTTCTGCTGCTCGTTCGCGACCAGCGCCTTGATCCACTGGGGCCCCGCGGCTCCTACGCGGGCGCCATGGGTGTGCCTCAGTTCATGCCGGGAAGCATTCGCCGCCATGCGGTCGACTTCGATGGCGACGGGCGCATCGATCTGATGCGCAACAACGGCGACGCGATCGGGTCTGTCGCCAGTTTTCTGGCTAATCACGGCTGGCGACCGGGGGAACCCACTCATTTCCAGGCACGTCTGGTCGATGAATCCAGGATTTCACCGCTGATTGAAGCCGGTATCGAGCCAAAGTTCACGATTGCGCAACTCGCAGGCTACGGCGTGAGCAGCGCTCAGAAAGTACCTCCCGAGATGCCGCTCGCGCTGATTGATCTGCCCAACGGCGATGAGCCCACCGTTTACACCCTGGGTGCGCCAAACTTTTATGTGATCACCCGCTACAACCGCTCAAGCTTCTACGCCATGGCGGTCATCGATCTGGCCATCGAGCTACGCAATAACGCGCGCAACTAGGGGCGCTGCGACCGCTTCCCTGCTTAACCCGCGGCGCGACGCTTGAGCGCCATCGCCACACCGGTTGCCACGATCAAGGCCATACCCGACAGCGACACCGCATCGGGAAACGCTCCGAAAAACAGCAGCCCTGTGATCAGCGAACAGGCCGCGTGCGCGTAGCTGAACGGCGCAAGTGTGCTGGCGCTCGCCACGGTGTAAGCCCGGACCAGCAGCAGGTGGCCCAGCGCACCGAAGGTGCCGGTACCCACCATCAACAGAAGGTCCTTGACGTCAAGCGGCCATTGCCAGAAAAACGGCACCACCAGCGTGAGACAACCGAATGCCACCAGGGCACCTAAAAACAGTGTCGCAAGCGAGTCATCGGTGCGCGCCACCGCACGGGTCAGGAGCGCATAGCTTGCGCTGAAGAAAGCCGCCGCCAGCGACAGCAGGGCCCCCCAGCTGTCCATCCCGCCACCCGGCCGCAAAATGAGCAGCACGCCAACAAAGCTGAGCGCCAGCGCCCAGGCGGTTCCCCGAGGCGCACGCTCATTGAGCAACCAGACCGCGCCCGCCGTGACCAGCATCGGCGCGATGCTGAGAATTGCGGTGGCCTCGGCCTGCGGCAGCAACGACACGGCCGTAAAAAAACTGAGTGCTGACAGCGCAAGGCCAGCGCCGCGCCCGATCTGCGCAAGCGGTCGACGCGTGCGGATCAGCCCCAGCCCGCGGCTTCGCCCGAACACCAGCAGCATGACCGCCAGATGAAAGAAATATCGGGTCCAGCTGAGCATGACCGGCGAATAGCGCTCGGCCAGGATTTTGATGACCGCATCGAGCAGCGCGAAAAACGCACTGGCGCCCACGATCAGTGCGATCCCCAGCAACGGATGCGGGGCGCCCGGCACAGCGGCGGACGGCCCGCTGGCGCTCATCCGGGAAATACACCCGTGGACAGATACCGGTCGCCGCGATCGCACACAATGAACACGATCGTTGCGTTCTCGACCTCAGCAGCGATGCGCAACGCGATGCAGCAGGCGCCGGCTGCGGAGATGCCGGCGAAGATGCCCTCTTCGGCTGCCAGCCGACGCGCCATGGCCTCGGCATCAGCCTGCGACACCGATTCGACCCGATCGACGATTGCATGACGATAGATGGAAGGCAGGTACTCGACTGGCCATTTGCGAATGCCGGGGATAGACGATCCTTCAGCGGGCTGTGCACCCACGATGCAGACGCCTGGCTTTTTTTCCTTGAGATACCGCGACACGCCCGTGATGGTGCCGGTGGTGCCCATCGCCGAGACGAAATGCGTGACCTGACCGTGCGTGTCGCGCCAGATCTCAGGGCCTGTTCCTTCGTAGTGCGAGGCCCAGTTGTCGTCATTGGAAAACTGATCGAGCACCCGACCTTTGCCCTCGCGTTGCATGCGCTCGGCAAGGTCGCGTGCGCCTTCCATTCCCTCTGCCTTCGATACCAGAATCAGTTCGGCCCCGTAGGCCTTCATCGACTGGCGGCGCTCGATCGACAGGTTGTCGGGCATGATCAGGACCATCCGGTAGCCACGGATTGCGGCCGCCATGGCCAGCGCGATGCCGGTGTTGCCGGAGGTGGCCTCGATGAGCGTATCGCCAGGCCGGATATCGCCGCGCCGCTCGGCCCGCTCGATCATCGACAACGCGGGACGATCTTTGACCGAACCCGCCGGGTTATTGCCCTCGAGCTTGCCCAGAATGAGATTGCCGCGCCGCGCCTGCTCCGGTCCCGGCAGACGCTGCAGACGAACCAGCGGCGTATTGCCGATCGTGGCATCGACGGTGGGGTAATCGGGTCGATCGGTCATGGTAGGTGGCTCCGCGCCGGATCCCGCTTTTCAGTTAGTGGGTGATGGGGGGCTCGTCCGGCAACATTGTGACGCCGGACAGCTTGAGCTTCAGCACCACCGCGCGAATTTTTGCGACCGCTGGCGCGCGCGCATAACTTTTTCGCCAGGCAATCGAGACTCGGCGCACCGGCGCCGGATCGTCGAACGGTACATAGCTGAGCAGGGTTTCGCGGCGTGCAGGCGCAGGCATCGCGGTCCAGGGCAGCACCGTGATGCCGATGCCTGACGCCACCATGTGTCGAATGGTTTCAAGCGATGAGCCCTCAAAGGTTTTTTGAATACCGGCGCTGGCCTGCGAGTAGCGGGAAAGCTCGGGGCAGACCTCAAGCACCTGATCACGGAAACAGTGACCGGTACCCAGCAGCAGCATGGTCTCGGTTTTCAGCAGGGTGGCGGGCACTGACTTGCGGTCGGCAAGCGGATGGCCCGTAGGCACCGTGACCACAAAAGGTTCGTCGTAAAGCGGCTGGGTGACCAGTCCCTGCGCATTAAACGGATCGGCCATGATGGCCACATCAATTTCGCCCTGTCGGAGCAGTTCGAGCAGCTTCGCGGTGAAGTTCTCCTGTAACAGCATGGGCATCCGCGGGGTATCGCTGATCATTTGACGCACCAGCTGCGGCAGCAGGTACGGGCCAATGGTGTAGATGACGCCGACCTTCACCGGGCCCGATAACGGGTCTTTGCCGTGCTTGGCGATTTCTTTGACCGCTGCCGCCTGCTCGAGCACACGCTGGGCCTGCTCGATGATCTGGGTGCCGATGGGCGTCACCGAGATTTCAGAGGAGCCCCGTTCGAACAGCTGAACGCCCAGCTCATCTTCGAGTTTTCGAATGGCCACCGACAACGTGGGCTGGCTGACGAAGCACGCTTCGGCGGCACGCCCGAAGTGCCGCTCGCGCGCCACGGCAACAATGTACTTAAGTTCAGTGAGCGTCATGGCGATCTGATGATACCAAGCGGCGTGACCCGACTCATGCCTTCAAAAATTCCTGGCGCGCGCCCAGCCAGCGGCCGATATGCGCATCCACCATCGCCGAATCATCTCTCAGCATGGCCGAGGCGCAGTCACGCGCTGCCTCAACCAGGTCTGCATCACGGTCGAGGTCGGCAAAGCGCAGCATCGACTGGCCCGACTGACGGGCACCGAGGAATTCACCCGGTCCACGCAGACGAAGGTCGCGTCGCGCAATCTCAAACCCATCGGTGGTTTCATGCATCGCGCGCAGCCGCTCCCGCCCCGATTGCGACAGCGGACTGCGATAAAGCAGAACGCAGATGCTTTTATGCGCGCCCCGGCCCACCCGACCACGCAGCTGATGCAGCTGCGCAAGCCCGAAGCGTTCCGCATGCTCGATCACCATCAGCGACGCATTGGGCACATCGACGCCCACCTCGATCACGGTGGTGGCAACGAGCACATGGATACGCGCCTCAGTGAACTCGCGCATCACCTGCTGCTTGTCGGCGGGCGTGAGCCGGCCGTGCAGCAGTCCCACCGACAGCGGCGCCAGCGCTTCGGAAAGCGCCGCGTGGGTATCGATCGCCGTCTGCAGTTCGAGCGCCTCGGACTCTTCGATGAGCGGACAGACCCAGTACACCTGCCGGCCATCTTCGGCCGCAGCGCGCACGCGCTCAATGATTTCGTCGCGGCGGGTGTCCGACACCAGCCGGGTGACAACCGGCGTCCGACCAGGCGGCAATTCGTCAATGACCGATACGTCAAGATCCGCGTAATAGCTCATGGCAAGCGAGCGGGGAATCGGTGTTGCGCTCATCATCAGCTGGTGCGCGAGCAGTTCGGCGCGCTCGCGAAGCGACAGGCGCTGTGCAACGCCAAACCGGTGCTGCTCGTCGATGATCGCGAGCCCCAGGCGGGCGAACTTCACGGATTCTTCGATCAGCGCATGCGTTCCCACCAGCAGATTGATTTCACCGGCCTCGACGGCGGCGCGCACGGCGCGCTTGTCAGCCTCGCGGACCGAGCCGGCCAGCCAGCCCACCCGAATCCCCAGCGGCTCCAGCCACGGTCCAAGCTTGCGCAGATGCTGCTCAGCGAGAATTTCGGTGGGCGCCATCATGGCGACCTGAACGCCGCTACCGATCGCCTGACAGGCCGCCAGCGCGGCCACCACGGTCTTGCCACAGCCCACGTCGCCTTGCAGCAGCCGATTCATGGGCTGCGCCAGCGCGAGGTCGTGGGCGATTTCAGCGGCAGCGCGGCGCTGCGCGCCGGTCAGCGCGAAGGGCAGTGTCGCGTTTAACCGTTCGGCAAGCGCTGTGTCGGGCAGCTGCATCGCGCGCAGGTCGGCGCGCGCCGCACGCGCTCGCCGAAGCGACAGCTGCTGGGCCAGCAGTTCGTCGAAGATCACCCGCCGCCAGGCCGGCAGACTGCGCTCCTCGAGCGCCGTAGTCGACGCGTCGGGGGGTGGCGCATGCAGGAAGGTCAGTGCATCGACCAGCCCCGGCAGCCCAAGCCGGCCGATGGTGCCGGCGGGAACGGTTTCGGGCAGCGAAAGGTTACGCAGACGCCGCGCGATCGCAGCGCGAATCAGCGCCTGCCCGATACCGGCCACGGTGGGATACACCGGGGTCAGCTGCTGGGGGATCGACGCACCGTCGCTCACCAGCCGATAGCGCGGATGCACGATCTCAGATCCGAACAGGGTGCTGCGAATCTCGCCATACGCACGCACGCGGCTGCCGGCGGCGAACTGCCGCTGCTGCATCACATTGAAATGGATGAAACGCAGCGTCAGCGCGCCGCTTGAATCTTCGATATCCACACGCAGCATTCGGCGGGGCCGTTCATCGATCCGGCAGGCGCGGACAATGCCCTCGACCTGGGCATGATCGCCTGCCCGCGCGCTGACGATCGGCACCACCACCGTGAGGTCTTCGTAGCGCAGCGGCAGATGCAGTAGCAGATCGATGTCGCGCCGCACACCCAGGCGCGCAAACGCATCAAGACCCGTTGCCCCTTTGACGGCCGGGGCCTTGGAGCGTTCGCGCGGCACGCGTCAGCCGGGCAGAACCATGATCGCTTCGACCTCGAACTGCGCACCGCGAGGCAGACTTGCGACGCCCACCGTCGAGCGGGCCGGAAACGGCTTCGGAAACAGTTGCTCCATCACCGCGTTCACGACCGCAAAGTGCGCGAGATCGGTAAGGAACAAGGTGAGCTTCACACAATCGGCGAGCGATCCACCGCTGGCCCGAGCGACCGCATCAAGGTTTGCAAATGCACGGCGAACCTGCGATTCAAACCCGCCCTCGACCAGCTGGCCAGTTGCCGGGTCGAGTGCAAGCTGTCCCGACAGATACACGGTGCGATCCACGCGAATCGCCTGAGAATACGGGCCAATCGCAGCGGGTGCGTCTGCGGTGGCCACCACGGTTCTGGTCATTGGTGCAGTCCTTTGTTCATGCGAAGCCCACCTCGACCCGCTTGTTGCGGCGTCCCTCATTGCGAATTCGAAGCACCTTGATCGGTCCGATCTCGCCGATGTTTCGAACATGCGTGCCGCCGCAGGGCTGAAGATCGATCCCAGGAATTTTGAGCAGACGCACGCGGCCCGCGCCGCGTGGCGGCTGCACCGACATGGTCTTGACGAGCTCCGGGTGGGCGTCAAGCGCTTCGTCGGTAATCCAGACGGTTTCGGTGTCAACTGCGCGCGCAATCAGCGCATTGACACCGCGTTCGATACGTTCGGCATCGAGCAGACTCATGTCGATATCAAAATCGAGCCGCCCGCGATCGACAGCGATATTGCCGCCTGTGACCGGCGCCACCACCACGCAGGACAGCACATGCAGGCTGGTATGGATTCGCATGTGCGCATAGCGCCGGTCCCAATCGAGTTCCAGCGTGACGCGCTCGCCTATCGCGGGTTGCGCCTGCCCGGGCTCGGTGAGATGCAGCACGGAATCGGCTGTGTCGCCCTTGCGGGTGTCGATGATCCGCAGGGTTGACCCATCCGACCTAAGCAACACGCCGGTATCGCCTGGCTGCCCGCCGCCCATCGGGTAGAACACCGTGCGGTCAAATTGAAGACCGCGCTCGCCCGCGGCGATCACGCGTGCCTCACACCGCGTCAGATAGGCGTCCTCGCGAAACAACAGTTCGGTGCTCATCGGTTCAACCTCATTTCATCGCCCCAACCGCGCGTTAAACCAGCCTTCCAGCGCGATGGCCATCACCGACATGCCCAACATGGCCGCGCCGATCAATGACACGATGGCAATCAGCACGGGTGCCCAGCGGTTGGCGGACGTGCGTCCCGACTTTGTGTTGTGCCGTTGGTCCCACCGCAGATCGGGGGTCAGACTGATCACGATCGCCTCGATCAGCGTCACCACCGCCAGAAGGCTGAAGGCAAAAAAGCCGGGATGTCGGAACCAGGGATCAGCGCGTAGCGCCCAGCCCAGCAGTGGCATCGACAGCATCGGATAAACCCACCAGATACCCGACCGAAGATACAGGCGATGAAGCCCCAGCGTGCCAGACAGCAGCGCCAAAAGCGCAGCGAGCGGCCGCGAACGGTGGGCTGCGGGCGAAGCTGAATCAATCGCTGAAGACATGAACAAAGGCGCTGGCTAACGGTGGATGATTGAATGCAGAACCAACCGGATTCTAGCCCCCTGCCCTCACCCCTCGCCCTGGCCCGACACGGGTCATCGGCAGGAAGGGGCCAATGAGCGCAGATCCACGCAGCAGCAAGTGCGAGCGACCATCACCCGGGGCCTTTCAGAAGCCGGTCTGCGGCGCTGATACACTCGGACTCAGTGCCGGCTCACGCCGCTCCGCACGTCCATTCCGCCCCTTCTCCCAAGACCCTCATCGTGCCAAAACCTCCGGTCGAGTCGCCGGCGATCCGCATTCGCGGCGCCCGCCAGAACAATCTCAAAAATATCGATCTCGACATTCCAACGGGTGATCTGGTGGTGGTCACGGGCGTCTCGGGCTCGGGCAAGTCGTCGCTGGTATTCGACACCCTCTATGCCGAGGGCCAGCGTCGCTACGTCGAAACCTTCTCGGCCTATGCACGCCAGTTTCTCGATCGGATGGATAAGCCCCAGGTCGACCGGATCGAAGGCGTGCCGCCAGCGATCGCAATCGATCAGACCAATCCGGTCCGTACGTCGCGATCAACGGTCGGCACCATGACCGAGATCAATGATCATCTGAAGCTGCTGTTTGCCCGTACCGCGCGGCTTCACTGCCGGTGCTGCGGCCAGCCGGTGCAGCGCGACAGCGCGGGCGATATCCTCGATACGGTGCAGCAGCGCGCCGCTGCGGCGGGCGACCCGCGGCTGCTCATCTGTTTCGAGGTCCGGGTACCCGCCAACTTCACCGAGGCTGAAGTTGAGCAGCATCTTCAGGCTCAGGGCTATACCCGCGTGCATCGGCGCAGTCCGGCGCGCGATGACAGCAGTCGCACTGTGCTGCTGGTGGTACAGGATCGATTCCGCGCCAGCTCGGTCGAGCGAAGCCGTTTCGGCGAAGCAGTTGAAGCTGCGCTGCGGCAAGGCCGGGGTCGGCTCGCCGTTCACGCCCTGAACGACGAGGGCGAGGACGCGGCAGTCTGGCGCTTTAGCAGCGGCCTGCACTGCGCCGAGTGCGACATCAACTACGCCGAGCCCCTGCCCAGCCTGTTTTCGTTCAACTCGCCACTGGGCGCCTGCGAAACCTGCAGGGGCTTTGGTCGTGTGATCGGAATCGATCTGGGCCTGGTGATTCCGGACGAGAGCAAAACGCTCGCTGAAGGGGCTGTACGCCCCTGGCAGACCGAGAGCTTCAAAGACTGTCAGCGTGATCTCGCAAAGTTCGCCCAGCGTGCCGGCGTTCCGCTCGATCAGCGATGGCGCGACCTGTCAGCCGCGCAACGGCAATGGGTGATTGAAGGCGGCGACGACTGGACTGGCAAGTGGCAGAAGCAGTGGTACGGCGTGAACCGCTTCTTCGAGTGGCTGGAGAGCAAAGCCTACAAGATGCATATCCGCGTGCTGCTCTCGAAGTACCGCTCGTATACGGCCTGCAAAGTCTGTCAGGGCGCGCGTCTCAAGCCCGAGGCGCTGTGGTGGCGAGTGGGCGACCAGGCGCTCGCTGATCGGGCACTGCAGGCCCGTGAAGACCGGGGTGCCTGGCAGCGATTCCGGCCGGTGGGTGTGCAGTGGTCGGACGAGAAACTGGCCGCCATGCCAGGCCTGTCGCTCCACGATCTGATGCTGCTTCCAATTGAACGCATCCGCGAATTTTTTGATGGTGTTGCCGCGCAAACGGATCCCTCGCGCGGCAATACCGATGCACGCGAGGAAGCACTCGCACAGCTGCTGATCGAGCTGCGTGCGCGCCTAACCTACCTTTGCGATGTCGGGCTGGGTTATCTGACTCTGGACAGACAGTCGCGAACGCTGTCCGGTGGCGAGGTGCAGCGGATCAACCTCACCACCGCGCTCGGCACGTCGCTGGTCAATACGCTGTTTGTGCTTGACGAACCTTCGATTGGCCTCCACCCACGCGACATGGACCGCGTCAACACGGTGATGCGTCGCCTGCGCGACGCAGGCAATTCGCTGGTGGTCGTTGAACATGACCCCGCCGTAATGTTCGCAGCTGATCGCATCATCGACATCGGGCCCGGCCCAGGTGAGCGTGGCGGCGACATTGTATTCAACGGGCCGCCTGCCGCGCTGCGCGCCGCCGCAACGCTCACGGGCGACTATCTGTCCGGTCGCCGGCAAGTTGTAACCGGCCGTGCGATGCCGGTTGCGGCGGGCACGCCCAAGCTCATTATTGAAGGCGCCCGCGAACACAATCTCCGCGGCATCGACATCAGCATTCCGCTCGAGCGTTTCGTCTGCATCACAGGCGTCTCGGGCAGTGGCAAGTCCACGCTGATGCAGAACGTGCTGCTGCCGGCGTTAATGAAGGCCAAAGGGAAAGCCACCGAGGCGCCCGGCGCGTTTGACCGCCTGCTGGGCGATGACTGGCTGGCCGATGTCGTTTTCGTCGACCAGTCACCCATTGGCAAAACCGCGCGCTCCAGTCCGGTCAGCTACGTGGGCGCTTATGACCCGATTCGAAAGCGCCTGGCGGCCGCGCCGCTGGCGCGCGAGCGGCACTACACGCCGGGCACCTTCAGCTTCAATTCGGGGGATGGCCGGTGCCCGACCTGCGGCGGCAACGGCTTTGAGCATGTCGAGATGCAGTTTCTGTCGGATGTGTACCTGCGCTGCGCCGATTGCGACGGCAAGCGCTTCCGCAACGAAACGCTCGAGGTAAAACTCAATGGCGCGGCAAGCGCGCGACGCGCCGATGGCTCGCGGTTCTCAGCGGCCTCGGCGGCGGACATCCTGGATATGACCGTGACCGAGGCGCTTGCCTTTTTCGCGGATGACCCGGAGGTTCGTTCAAGGTTGCAGCCACTCTCCGATGTCGGGCTTGACTATCTCAGGCTTGGACAACCGGTACCCACACTGTCGGGCGGCGAAGCGCAGCGCCTGAAGCTGGCGGGGTTTCTTGCCGAGGCCGCCAGTCAGGGACTCACCGAGCCCACAGCGCCCGGCTGGCGGGCGGCGCGATCGGGCCGGCGCGGCACCCTGTTCATGTTCGATGAGCCCACCACCGGCCTGCACTTCGATGACGTGGCCCGGCTGCTTCGTGCGCTTAGAAAGCTGCTGGTCGCGGGGCACTCGCTGCTGGTGATCGAACACAACCTGGATGTGGTCCGCGCGGCCGACTGGGTGATCGATCTGGGTCC
>Ga0194116_10003612_pt1 | contig 18471 bp, 16 predicted proteins | sample TA2MahsurfametaG_4_FD_148617 | JGI IMG/M metagenome (GOLD analysis project Ga0194116, IMG submission 148617) | Freshwater microbial communities from Lake Tanganyika, Tanzania - TA2015008 Mahale S9 surface | ecosystem: Environmental > Aquatic > Freshwater > Lake | place: Tanzania: Lake...
AGAGATGGTCGATCCGTGAGGTGTTGAAGAGCGATGAGCGACGCTTGATGCCGTGCACCGAATACCCTTGGCCAAGCAGCCAATCGGCGAGGTAGGCGCCGTCCTGCCCGGTCACGCCAGTGATCAACGCCGTCTTCACGCCGCAACCCGGGTCAGAGCCATCGATTCACCCACCACTTTCAGACACATCATCGACAAATTCTAACGCGTTCGCCACGGGCGATATACCATGGCGACCCTGCGCAGGCAGGTGACGGGATCGGCGTGAAAATCAGCATCATTACCGCGGTACTGAATGGCGCTCAAGCAATCGGAGCGACCCTGGAATCCGTGCGCGAGCAGGACTATCCCGATATCGAGCATATCGTCGTGGATGGGGCCTCCAGTGACGATACCTTGGCGGTGGTCGGACAATCCGTCTCGCGGGTATCGACGGTCGTCTCGGAGCGCGACGCCGGGGTATACGACGCGATCAATCGGGGAATCGGTCTTGCGACCGGGGAAGTCATCCTCTGCTTACACGCCGGAGATACTTACCAGCACGCTGGCGTGCTATCGCGGATCGCGCAGGAATTTGCCGACCCCGCATTGGATATGGTCTTTGCAGAACTAGTGATGACAGACCCGATTAACCGCGATCGCGTCTACCGGCACTACGCTACGCCGGACTTCACGCCAAGCGATTTCGCACGTGGCCTAATGCCAGCTCACCCGACGCTCGCTGTTCGCCGCAGGGTATACGACACACACGGTCGATACGACCCAGCGTTCAAGATCGCCGGTGACTTCGAGTTTTTTGTTAGAACCATGCTCGTGGGCAAGGTAGCGAGCCGCTATCTACCTGAGGTAATCGTCAGAATGCCTCTCGGCGGGCTCAGCAATCGGCATTGGTGGGTGCCGATCACGACAACGTTCGAACTTAATCGCGCGTGTATGCGACACGACGTTAACACTTCTTGGTTGCGCCTCTTGTTCAGAATCATCCTCAAGTGGCAAACCAGCGTAGTCAGGTGAGATGTTCCAGACAGCGTTTTTAATAACGCCCAATAAGGAAAAGCAATCTCAGAAATATTCCGTCAATTTTTCTTTGACGCTTGAACGGCGAAAAAAACAATAAATAAAGTGATCGGCCAACTCCTTTTTGACTCTCACAAAGCAGACTTACCAGCCTTCTCTGTCGCCAATTGAGCTCGGAGCCAAAGCACTTCAAGAACGCATCCGCCTGCCTTGATTTCGACCACACCCCTGTTTGCGACCCCTTTAGAAATCGCCTTAATCGTTTCTTATACTCCTCGATAATGCTCGATGTAGCACCAACAGCATTTGCTCCGTGCTGCCGATACTTCAGACATGGAACGGGGTCGAAATAAACTCTGCCAAAGAAAGTGATAACTAGATATACCCACCAATCGTGCATTGTGTACCCGTCGGGCAGTGCACTAAGAATTCTCTTGCGAGCATTGCCATTCATACCAACCGTACAACCAGTCGCTACGTTTTCGACCAGCGCGCTCTCCGCCCCGAGAACAGAAGGCACCCTCGTATACCCAAGGTGACCCAACGACTCATCAACCAATTCGAGAGTTGAACAATAGAGCGAAGGCCCCATTGACGCATCAGATGCATCAAGCAACCCAATGCACCGAGAAATCTTATCGACATTCCACCAGTCATCTTGATCGGCAAACATATAGCAATCGTAGCCATCCCCTGCCGCGACCAGCAATTCCATAAAACTTTTGGCAGGCCCGATATTTACGTCGGCAGAAAGAAATCGGATGGAAAGTCTTTCTGAAAAGTCCGTCAGGATCGAGATAGTGTCATCGGATGAGCAATCGTCCCGCACAAGTACATCAAAATCCGTAAACTCTTGCGCAACAAGACTTTCAAGAAACGCCGGAAGATACCTAGCGCCGTTATAGGTGCTCAACAGAATAACAACTTTTTTCATTGAAGCCATGCCTTGAACGGGTCCACGCGCTCCATGAATAGTACGAACGCGACGCTCAATGCCTACTCACGCTCGTTTAACACCGCCAGTAAGGCGTCCCGATTTCTAGTTTTCCGCGTGCGATCAAAAAACCAACCCCACTTGTAGAAGTACTGGACGGCAGACCGCACGTGGTAACCTAATAACTTAACACTGCGATACGAGCCACGAGCGTAATGATGTGTTACCTGGAACGCCGGAAAGTACACGGTTTGCGCCTTATCACCCACCCGTCGCACGAGATCCACGTCCTCCATATACATGAAGTAGCGCTCATCGAATCCCTTTAGAGCCTTTAGCAAGTCATAGCGGACCAGCAAAAAACAGCCAGACAGAACAGGCACAGTCGAAGGTTTATCCTGTCGCAATCCGTGTAACTCATAACGTCGGTTGACAAATCCTGTCAGTCCATCGAGCGGGATAAACCGTCGAAGAAACAAATCGAAGGGGGTCGGCAAGAGCTTGCATAGGTACTGCAACGTACCATCAGGGTAGTTAACTCTTGGCATAAGCGCACCGACGCTGGAATTCTCTTGAAGGTATCCCAGCAGACCGGGGAGCACATCCGCCGCGAAGATTACGTCGGGATTCAAAAAAAGATGGACGTCCGACGCTTCCTGAATCAAAGATATCGCTAGATTATGCCCTCTCCCGAACCCTAAATTCTTTCCGGAGTGAACATACCTCACCCGAGAGTGACTAAACAGGCGATGCGGAATGGGCGACGAAGAATTATCAACTACAGTCAAGAATCCATCGCACCCGTTCAAGAACGACTGTATTGCCGCACCGAATTGATCTGGATTGTTGTGGTACAACACCAAAGATGCTGTCAAGTACATAAGACCCCGACGGCGCAAGCTCCGAACCGCGCCCTCGCGACACCAGCAACCCCTGCCTCCGGCAAATCAACGCACCCCCGAACTGTTGCGCACTGAAAACAGCCCAAGCTGAGCTGACTCACGTAGAGTCGTCCACTGTTTTGCTGAAGCAGCATCACAGAAAAAACGTCCCGCCAAGAAAATAGATATATCCGTAAACGCCCATAGACAGAAGTGCAAACATCCAAGTAGAAAGACGCAATAGAGCGTCCTCTGCTTTAAGTCCCTCAACAACGAACAAGACCCAAAATGCCTGAGAGAGTTCGTACAATCGCAAGGCGATCACAGGAAAGCCGATAGTTGCATAGAACACCCCGAGTCCGCAAAGCTCGAAAAGCAGTATGTATCGCATGTTAGGCGAGAGATGCGGCCATCGTAGCAACGCCAACGCAGATATCGCGATGCTCAAGAGAACAGTCGCCGAGAACGGATTCACCTTTTCGTCGCCAAAACCTTCTTCGAGATACGCCTCAACCACCAAGAGGATATCCTCGAGGTTAAGAAGCAGTATTGAAACAACTGACGCCACCGTCAAGTATGCGGCCAGCGCAAGAATGAAAATTGTAAATCTAGTGAGAGTAATAACTTTTCTTTCAAATAAAAAAACAAATAAAAGCAGTGGAAGAATAGCTACCGCGGATATATGAAAAAGAACACTGATAGCCGCTGACATTATCGCCAAAAACAATGAACGCCTTAGGATAAAAACATAGGCTAAAAACAGCATCGATATCGCTAGCGCTGCTCGAACTTGGGTCAATTCATGCAATGGCACTACACAAACAAAGTAGAATCCGACTGCGATGACAAAGGTGGTGCGTCGTGTCGTGAAGGCATTGATCACAACACATTTCAGGAATAAAGATAACGCAGACACCACCGCATAGATTGAAAGGTTTGACAACGAAAGCGCCAACAATGAAAGCGCAAGAAGCTTGAAACCAATTTCAACGCGCTCCGCAGTGCCTTCGACGGAGACACCAGATGCTCGCAGCGCATCAAATAGGTTCACATAATTTTGCCAGTCTTGGCTTTCCCCAAAAAACTCACCTATCACAGCTAGAAAAAAAGCGCTGGTAATTATCAGCCACACCAATGGGAATAGCCTTGCGTCTCGCACCCCCGCTCCTGAAGACATCCCGACACTCATTGATTCTTGCCGTGCGGAAACCGATACGTTCGACTAGACAAACCAAGTGAACGGACTAAGCCGGCATACGCCCGATTTACTCTCTGCTTTACATAAACCCAAACCGGAGTCCGTCCACCATGGTTAACGAACTTGAAGTACTGATTTGCGAACCTTGGATCACTCGCCCCCAAAGACCCTAGCGGGATTCTCTGACGCCACGAAACTAAAGGCAGCGATAGCTGATCACGCTTGACACCAGTGGAATACTCACACCACCAAGCGTCCATGAGCCGGCGCATGTCATCGCTATCTCGTCTGATCATTACACCGGCTTCAAAAAGACCGTTATTCGTTGGATAACCCAGACTTCGATATTTCTCCATCTGGCGACGGATCCGCCAGCCCCAGTCATGACCGTAAAACGCACATGCTTCCCCCTCATCGTAAATACAATCTCGACGAGGATGATCGTATAGCAGAAGCACCTCCGATCGGTTTTGCGCTTCTACCAATAAGGAGCCGAGATCGCCAATTATTTTGATACTCCCATCGACGTAGACGCTTACGTCATGCTCCGGAAGCACCAGATGAGGGTGCATTTTCACGTATCGATTTCGGTCTTTGGCGGTCATCGCCAAATGACGAACGTCGATCATTCTCCATGGGGCGACCGGCGAAGTTTCGCCATCGGAGAAACAGACATAGTCTATTTCGGGATCTGCGTGCGCGGGCGCTGTCAGTTCATCATAGCCGCCGGTGATACACGTGTAGACCACGACTCGTTGATTACCAGACGTTTTCATGTGCAAGCAGCGCTCAAAAGTTTCTCATGCAGGCCGGATCAGGCTAGATAGGCAGATTAGCGCCCACACTTTTTCGGTTTGATCTTCGCCTTGGAGGTGGCGCGCCCATATTGTCCTAATTTCTTCCCCGTCGAAGACATCATCGCTCGGGAACAATGCGAGTTTCCCATCAACCCAGTCGCGAAGCTCGATCCTCAGCCATGTTGCCAATGGAATCGAAAAACCCATTTTGGGTCGATCTACCAGGTGCCGAGGCACCTGCCGGTAAAGTAGCTCGCGAAGCACAACCTTCCCCGTTGAGCCATCGAGCTTGTAGCGCTGCGGCAAACTAAGAGCGAATTCGATTATGCGATGGTCGAGCAAGGGAGCTCGAGTCTCGAGACTGTTTGCCATCGACGCACGGTCGACCTTGACAAGAATATCGTCAGGAAGATAGGTGGCGGCGTCCCACAGCCCTACTGTTTCGGCAGCACCGGAGAGGATGGGAACCAAAGGCATGGCGACGCCATCTTGCTGACGAAGAGGAACCCTACCCCCCCGATAGCGATCAAACCAGTATCTCGAAAGCTGCTGCGGGTTCGTCTGGCGCCACGCCGAGACGACTGACCGAGCTTGTCGAATCGGCTTATCCAGCCCGATGACGTTTGCGATTGGTGCGCTCAGCCTGAACACAGAATCCCAAGGTAAGCTGCCGAGAAAATGCCATCGCCATAATCGTTCGTATAGCGAGTGAAGCGTATAGCCTAGAAAGAACTCGTCGCCACCGTCCCCGGATAGCGCGACTGTCACACGTTGTCGCGCAAGATGAGAAACGAGGTAAGTAGGAATCTGCGAACTATCCCCGAAGGGCTCATCCCAAATATCTGGAAGAGTCGGAATCAGTGTCAGAGCCTCGCGTGCGTCGATTGTGTGGCTTACGTGCGTCGTACCAAGGTGCTGAGCCACCGCAGCAGCGTACGACGACTCATCCGTTCGCGCGTCCGGCATACCGATCGAGAACGTCGTTACATCGTTTTTCACAAGCTGTCGCAGTTTCGCCACGACCAGTGACGAATCGATGCCGCCCGAGAGGAAGGCGCCGAGCGGAACGTCTGCGACAGCTTGATCTTTGACCGCTTGAGTCACCAGAGAATCTAACTGGTCTACCGCATCCGCTAGGCTGCCCTTGAATCGATGCTCCGCACCCAACCGAGCCGCATCAGCCAAACTCCAGTAGGCAGTCTCTTGCGGCAACATTCGCTTCGCGACCGCCTCATCCGTCAATGTCAGCAGGGAGCCGGGGCACAGCTTGTGAATCCCCTGATAAATTGAGCAAGGTGCTGGAATGAAATTGAGTCGTAGAAATGTGCTAGCTGCACGCCAGTCGATCTCACCGATAAACGATGGATGCCGACGAATAGCCTTTAATTCAGAAGCGAAGACAAACGTGTCACCCTGCCACCCATAAAAGAGCGGTTTTTCGCCGATGCGATCGCGCGCAAGCTTGAGCGCCCTCTCGCGCGTATCCCACAACGCCAACGCAAACATCCCCACCGAAGCCTGCAGCGCTTTAGTGAGACCCCAAGCTGCAATCGCTGCAAGCAGGGTCTCCGTATCCGAATGCCCTCGCCAGCCTCCGGTTGGCGCACTCCCCGATTGATCGAGGCGCTTACGCAGTTCGCGGTGGTTGTAGATTTCACCGTTGAAGGTAATGACGTACCGACCGCAGGCGCTAACCATGGGCTGATGCCCTGCGGGCGATAGATCAACAATCGACAGACGCCGATGGCCGAGCGCAACGCCGGCCGCCGCGTCGATCCATGTGCCACCGCTATCAGGACCGCGATGCCGGATCGAGTCGAGCATCGGCAGCAATGGGTCGACGGTGAACGATCCTCGCGAGACCACATAACCTGCTATGCCACACATCAGGCGATGCCCCGCGATCGGTAAAAACCCAGTGAGCACAGCACGAGGCGTACGAGCCCCATTGGGCGAAGGATCATGAGCAGCGTGGCCAGCTTCTCGCTTTCCCACAATGACGTGATGAGTCGTCGAACGGTGGACGGGTCCTGCGTGGAGACCCTGACACAACTGGCCAGCGCAAAGTGTGCAATGCATCTAGCCGAGAGTAGCGAGGCGAGCAACTGGCTCATCCCGGCGCGAACTGCCTCTGCATAGACAGGCGGCCAGATGCGAAGATTTTCGAGATGCTTGGTCAAATCTGCCGACTGCGACTCGTTCACCGAATGAATTTGCCAAACTCCAACCACATCCGGAAGAAAGGCCACACGGCCCTTTACGGCCAAACGGTATAGCGACTCCCAATCCGAACTGATGGCGGGAGAGCGGTAGAAATCGAGCTCCAAAGCCGGCCTTCGCCGATAGACACAGGCAAGGTGCATCAGGTGGTACTCCGCTGCCGGCATGCGCCTCAAAAGCTCGAGGCCCGACAATGAGCGGAAGCTCGGCATCGGCGACAAATACTCACCGCGTCGAGTACGGGTCAAAACTCTGCCTGACACGATCATCGTTTCCGGATCGTCTGCGAAGATGGCTACGGCCTTTGCGATGAACTGGGAATCTGTGTAGTGATCATCGCCATCAAGATTGACGATGTAGTCGCCCGTCGCATGGTCGCGAAGCAGCCGCCGGTAATTGGCAACGCGCCCAACGTTATGCTCATTACGAACAATTCTGAGCCGAGGATCCTGAAATCTATCGAGCACCGCCAGAGTCTCGTCCTTCGACGCGTCATCGCCGACCACAACTTCGAGGTTCAGGTAAGTCTGTGCCAGCGCAGATCTCACTGCATCAGCAATAAATGCCGCCTGATTGAACGTCGGGATCAGAATCGTGACTTTTGGATTCTCGTCAATCATCAGTCAGCGGCCCTCGCCCATATCGTCATCCTGCCCGTCTGGCCCGCGAGACCAAAAATCCACGCCATCGGAAAAAGCAGATAGCTCCACCTGCCTGACTGATCAGGGAAGCTGGCCAGCTTGGACCCCACACGCGATAGCCCTTTCTCGATCAGCCACAAACCCAGGCTGCCGATTAAATTACTCATCACTCTTTGATGATGGACTTTTTCGAGTCGCCAGCCCCCCGCCGTCAACACCTTTTCGATTGACTTCGGCGTGAAATGGAAAAGATGCGTCGGTACCTGCAGTGCGTACCAACTACCCTTGAAGGCGGTGAATTCCAGCGATCCAGCGTTTGGTACCGAGAGCACTAACCAAGCGCCGGGTTTCGCCCATTCTCTCAACTTGCCGAGACCCTTGATCGGCTCATGCAGGTGCTCGAGAACCATCCAACCAACCAGCAAGTCGAAGGCGGCATCTGGCGGAGGCGCCGTCTCTAGAGGGCCGACATGCACGGCGTAACCAAGCCGCCGCGCAGCCTCCGCCGCCGTTGCCGAGAACTCGATCCCACGCACCTCCCAGCCCTTCGCCGCCATCTGGTCGAGGAATGATCCCGAAGCGCAGCCGATCTCAAGCATGCGGCCAGCGGGTAGCGCAGGAATTCGGGTCGTATTGAACTCGAAGACCGTGCGGAACACTTTCCCGGCCAAGCTCCTTACCCGCGATTTTTTGGGACGCAGGGATTCTTTCTGCGCAACAGTCGTGGAGACGTACGGGCCGTAGTTGTCGGGATAGAACACGCCCATGGAATTCGGCGTTGGACGCGGACTGGTTCTCTTCAGGCCACAACACCGACACTCAACTACGGTGAACGACCCGGGCATGTGGTAGAGGGTATCGCGCCCAACGAGCACGATTTCATCGTCGGCGCGGCAGCCCAAGGGACACCCCGCCGACTCCAGCACGACGTCCATGGGTTCGATCACAGGACCCCTCTCCGCCTGAGCAGCAAGAACTGAATCAGAAAGTTGCATAGGAAGTAAATACTGGTTGAAATGGCAAGTCCAGCAACGCCCCACTGGAAAAACGCGAGGATCTTTGCCGGGATATACACCGAAAAAGTCACCACGGACATCCGAGTGGGTGTGGTTGTGTCGCCGCAAACATAAAAAACCGACGCACATATCTGACCGCCTATCGCCCCTACTAACGTACCGCCGAGCCAAAGAAGGACCAGCCATAACGTGTGGACGTCACTCGGCGAAAGACTGCCGCGACCGAAGACCATGGCGAGCACCAACTCACCGAATAGCCAGATGAACGTCATCCCGGCAACACTCAGCAACGAAGTCATCACGAGGCGATCACGGCACAAACGCTTAAACGCTGCCAACTCCCCCGACTTGTAGTGAACGCTCAAAGGCGCCACCACAGGAGCAACAATCGATTTGTTGATGACTTGAGAAACTGCCAAATGAATCTGCTGGCCCAAATAAAACAATGAAATACTTCCCGAGGCCGCCATCGACAACATGAATCGATCAATCAGCGGATCTGTCTTGAAGTAAGCGTTGCCGAGCAACAAAGGCTTCATTCGACCCCACGCCAGCGCCAGCGTCGGATTTCGAGGTGACACTGCAGCGGGCTTTCCCATCCCCGGAAACAGCAACAGCACTTGCAGCAACATACGGGCAACAAGAATCCAGGCAGCTGCCTTGATCCCGTAGGACGGTAACGCCAGAACCAGTGCTGCCAAAGCAAGCAAATTGCCAATCACCTGTACGGACTCGGCCCATTCCAGCCGGTGATCTGCTTGATGGTGAGCGAGTTGGACCCCATTCACTGCAAAAAAAATCAAACCCAGCAACTGGATTTGCGTGAGTTCGATCGCAAGACCTAGTCCCTGATCATCAAAGCCGGGGACCACCAAGGGAACCCACCATCCGGAGAAAACCAGAAGTAACGCCGAGAAGATCCCGAACACACCACCGATGAGATAGCAAAAAAACCAGCTATCGTAACGTCGACGCTCAACGGACTCGCCAGCCAGCATCGGGACCAAAACATTGACGATCGATCCATTCACGATCGCCAAAACAACTTGCGGCACGGTCATCCCGACAAAAAGTGCGTCGGTCTCGACCCCGGGCCCAACCTGTGTCAGCAGGTACCATTGGAACGCGAAAGTCAGGCCGACATTTGCGACCGACAAAACGGCCAGATTGAAAATTTGACCCATTGCTTGTCAATCAAACTTCGGCGCCAGTGGCGAACGACTCGCGTAGCCTTGGGGCGCCCTAATCAGACGGTAGGCTTTGGCAAAACGATCGCGCCGCTCCGAAAAAGCACGAGCAGCGTCGCGAGTCCGCCCCCCAGAAGAGCCGCAATGAGCACAATCAAGGTTCGTCGAGGCGATTCCCTCAACTTCGGCGGCGCTGCGCGATCGACGATTCGATAGGCATACTCAACCTCGCCTTTGGCGAGCATGTACTTCTGCATCTCGGTCTCGAGAATGCGCCCAATCGATTGCTGCATCGAAACCACATTCGTGTTGGCAATTTCCTGCTGCAAGAACTTCACGTTGCGCTCAGCCTCGATCAAGGCGCGATCGCGAAGACGGGCATTGAGACGCTCGACGTAGGAGTTCGCCCAATTCGCTGCGACGACCGGATCTTTCCAGAAAATGGAGAGAGTCACTGTGCCGCCTTTTTTGTCCTCGGTGACGATTCTGACATCCGAGACAAAGGTCATCAGCGCGTCTCTGGCGTCACCATTCTTGGAGGGATCAGCGAACTCCTCGTCCAGAACTGCCTCTAGTTTTAGTTCGCGGATAAACTCTTCGGCAAACTCGCGAGACTTCAGCACCGCCAGGGACGCGGCGCCACCGCCACCCGAACCAATGTTCACTCCAGCCAGTGCCGCAAGGTTGCCGAGCTGCCCGAGGCTACCCGACTGCCCACGCTGGCCCGCTGGCGTCATCACCACTTCCGCCCGATAAACCGGTGTCGCGAGCAACGCATAGGCCACGCCGATCAGCGAGGTGATCGCCACAATGACGATGACCGTCACTTTCTCGCGCCAAAGGAGGATCACGAGATCGACGATTGACAGTGCTGGAGTCGGCGTGTCGGTGGAGTTCATGCTGCGCAGTCCGGGCGTGGTTGGGCTACAGCGAACTGATCGCCGCAAGCGCGACCGCAGCGTTGTAGAGAATACCCGTCACCGCCTGCCACAACGGCAGCGGCGGCAGGCGCTCGACGTCGAGCGGCACCACGATGGTGTCCCCGGGCTGTATGGAAACATTGGCGGCGCCCCGCAGCCAGCCGCCCTGAGCGGCGACGACGCTGCCATCGGCGCGAACCACATAGACCCGTTTGAGGTCAGCCCGATTGGTCGCACCCCCGCTCAATGACACGTAGTCATCCCGCGTGAGACCTGCGCGGTGCAGATGCGCGGTGCTGTTCTGCACCTCGCCGATCACCGTGACCTCCTGCCTGACCTTCGGGATCACGAGTTCATCGCCATCCCGAAGGATCAGGTCATCGCGCGAACCAATCGGGCGCGAGATTACCATGTCGAGGTCGATGACAAGACGGCCGATCGGCCGCGTTTCCTGCAATTGCTCGAGCAAGGACATGGCCGTGAGCGATGACTGGTTGGTATTGCCCAGTTGGCTCGCCTGACTCATCTGGATCGCCGTCGCCGCGAGATCCCGTCGCAGTCGATCCGTTAACTCCCTGGCCTGCTGAGTCTCACGCTCACGAATTTCTTCGCGTGTGAACACCGCTCCGCGATTGAACGCAAGCCCCGTCAATCCGCCAGCGCGCTCGAGGACAGAGCGCAGCGTCTCGCCGCGCCGAATCGGATACGTCCCGGGGAATCGAACCTCGCCGCGCAGGATCACCGACTCGCGCGCGCTCCACTCCGGAAGCTCTTTGATCGTCAACACATCGTAGGGCTGCAGCAGAACATCAGCGGCGGCATCGCCCCTGACCACGGCTGCGAGATCAATTTGCAGAAGTTCGCTCTGACGCTCCGTGTCGATGCGATTGAAACGCAGCAGCTCCGCCGAACCTGTGAATGCGGCCGGATCAAGGCTGCCACCCGCACGCAGCAGGTCGCTGATACGCATCTCGGGTTCGAGTGGATAATCACCCGCCGCCGTAACGCGACCGTTGATGCTCACGACACGCATCGGCTGATCGAGGCTCGACTGGCGACGCAGTTCTTCGAGCAGTGGATCGATCAGCAAGCGGCGCCCCGCCTGAAAATCGAACACCATCACGCGATCGCGTGGCGAGAGCATCAAATCCTGGATGGAACCCGGATTTTTGAGTGCGGCACCGAGATCCGCCGAGAGAATGGTCAAGCGCTTGTCCGTCGCGGACTCGCGACGCACGAGCACATAGCCGACATCGGCGTTTGGCATGAGCTCATCGAGCGATGGAATCAGCTCAGAGATGCGCATGCCCTCGCGCCACGCCACGACACCCGGCCGGAAGACATGGCCCTCCAGCGTGACCCCTGAATCGATGGTGGGTCGCAGACGCGCCACCCGCACCACATCGCCGTTGACGATCGTCGAGCGGCGCGTTGCTTCGTCGTCGAGCGAGACGCTGAACGCCACGCGACGCCGATCTTCCGAATTACGCACGACCGACACCTTTGATCCATCCGCCTCGGGCGTTAACCCGCCGGCAAGGTCGATCAGGTTGGCGAGTGTCGAATTGCCTCGCACCTCGTAGATCGCCGGTCTTTTCACCTCACCACTCACCGTCACCGTCGCGCCGGCTGGGGGGATGAAGACCACATCTCCCGACTGCAGTGACATGTCGGCGCTGGTATCGCCGCGCAGCAGCAGGTCATAGAGATCGAGTCGACGGAGCGTCGTGCCGCCCCGCTTGAGCTGCACATCACGCAACGAGCCCGTGATGTTGATGCCACCCGAGGCGTAGAGCGCGCTCGTGATCGTGGCGAGTCCGCTGACCGTGTACGCCCCGGGCTTGCGCGCCTCACCCATGACAAAGATTTGGATGGAGCGTGGGCTACCCATGGCGACGCTCGCTTGCGTACCGATGATCTGGCGCGCCACGCGCGACTCGATCTCGCTCGCGACTGCTTCAAAGGTTTTTCCGGCGACATCGATCGGACCCAACTCCGGAAAGCTCAACCGTCCGTCGCGACCCACCGTCAAGCGCAGCGTTCGGTTCTGCGAGCCAAAGAGCTGGATGTTGATTTGATCACCGGGACCCACCCGATAGTTGCCCGGCACCGGCACATCGACCCCGGGCGCAAACGTCGACACGCGCTCGTTGAAGAGGTCATAGCCGAAAGGCTTTAGCGCATCGTTGCCGACCCGCTCGAGCGGCAAGCGCTTGAGCTCGACTTGCAGTTTGAGCAGCGATGGCTCGGCCTTCAGGCGCGCCGTCGCCTCATCCTCGGTCAGACCCGCGAGTGGAATGGGCCGCAGACCCGGCAACTGAAGGACGCCGTCCCGGTCGAGCAGATAGGGATTTCGCTCGCGGACGACGTCGATGACCTTGTCGAACTGCTGCCGCTCTTGCGGAGAATACTGAGGAGCCGATTCCGCCGGGATCATTATCGGGGGCAAGCCCTCGCCCATCGGCTGAACTCGAGCCGGACGATCCTTGAGGTAGTCAATGGTTATCAGCACCGTATCGCCCGAGGACAATCGACCAATTACGCCCCGCTCTGGGGTGTCTTTGGACTCGCGTGCGGGACGATCCGACTTGGAGCGAGCGGCGGCCTCTTGCGCTGAGTCGCCCTCGGTCTGCTCGATCCCCAGCTGCTCCATCAACTGCTGTCGATCGGCGGGGCTCAGCGAGCGCAACATCTCCAACTGTTGCGAGGTCGGCACCTGCGCACCGGCGGGCGCAGCGACGAGCACCAGCAGCATGGATGCCAACAATCGAGTCATCAAGCGAGCGCTACGCATCAGTCGGATTTCCCTAGCCAAACCGCTGTCCGGAAGGGGGAAAAGTATACGCGAGTCGGCGTCGGAGCGGTCGCGGGTCCGCCGCCTCGGCCGCCGTCAAGGGCGAGTCAAGACCGATAGTACGACTGGTACCACTCAACGAAGGCCCGGACCCCCTCCTCGACCGAGGTTCGGGGTCGGTACCCGACCGCCGCCTCGAGGTCGCTGACGTCGGCAAAGGTGTCTGGCACGTCCCCGAGCTGCAGCGGTAAAAGATTGCGCTCAGCCTTGCGGCCGAGGGCTTGCTCGAGCACCTCGATGTAGCGACTGAGCTCGACGGGCGAGTTGTTGCCGATGTTGAAAATACGAAACGGCGCCTTGCTGGTCGCCGGATCCGGTGCGTTGCCATCCCAGTGGGGGTTCGGCGTCGCCGGCTGATCGCAGGTGCGCACCACGCCCTCGGCGATGTCGCTCACGAAGGTGAAGTCACGCTTGTGATGCCCGTTGTTGAAGACATCGATAGGCTTGCCCGCGAGGATGTTGCGCGTGAAGAGAAAGAGCGCCATGTCAGGGCGCCCCCAAGGGCCATACACCGTGAAAAACCGCAGCGCCGTCACGGGCAAGCCGAAGAGCGCTGCGTAGTTGTGGCACATGAGTTCCCCGGCGCGCTTGGTCGAGGCATAGAGCGAGAGCGGATGATCGACGCCACGATGAGGCGAGAACGGCATATTGGTGTTCATGCCATAGACGGAACTCGTCGAGGCGAACACCAAGTGCTGCACACCGTGATGACGGCAGCCCTCAAGGATATTCAGTGTTCCGGTGACATTGCTGTCGATGTAGGCATGGGGATGGGTCAATGAATACCGCACCCCCGCTTGCGCGGCGAGATGAATCACCCGCTCAAATTTTTCGCCGGCGAACAGCGCCTCGAGCGCTGGCCGATCCGCGATGTCGAGCTTCTGGAAGCGAAATCCTTGGAGCGGCTCGAGCAACTTGAGTCGGGCGAGCTTCAGATTGACGTCGTAGTAATCGTTGAGATTGTCGATGCCGACGATCTCGTGGCCATCCTGATGCAGACGGCGGATCGTGTGCGAACCAATAAAGCCCGCGGCACCAGTCAGGAGAATCTTCACAAACGGCCGTCCGTCTGCCGCGCCGGAAAGACATGCTTGATGTCATAGACCACATGACGGGGCTTGCAGAGGGCGCGAATACCGCGGATGCCAAGTTTCTTGAACTCGTCATGCGCCACTGCCGCCACCACCGCATCGTAGCGACCGCGCTTAAGGGTGCCGACGAGCTTGATACCGTATTCGTGACGCGTCTCGGCAGGACTCGCCCACGGGTCGTACACCTCAACCTTGGCGCCGTATTTTTCGAGCTCCCGGACCACATCCGCCACCTTGGAGTTGCGGATGTCCGGGCAGTTTTCTTTGAAGGTCATGCCGAGCACCAGCACTCGAGAATCCTTGACGTGGATTTTCTTGGTGTTCATGAGGCCCACGACTTCGCCGGCGACATACAGCGACATGTTGTCGTTGATGCGCCGCCCAGCCAGAATCATCTCGGGGTGATAGCCGATCTCCTGCGCCTTGTGCGTGAGGTAGTAAGGGTCGACGCCGATGCAGTGCCCGCCGACGAGCCCCGGACGGAAGGGCAGAAAGTTCCACTTGGTGCCAGCGGCCACCAACACCTCTTCGGTGTCGATCCCGAGCCGATTGAAAATCAGCGCCAATTCGTTGATCAGCGCGATATTGACATCGCGCTGCGTGTTTTCGATCACCTTGGCCGCCTCAGCCACGCGAATGGACGACGCCTTGTGTGTGCCCGCAGTCACGATCGAGGCATAGAGCGCATCGACCACCTCGGCGATGGCAGGCGTCGATCCCGAAGTCACCTTCTTGATGGTGGTGAGACGATGGTTCTTGTCGCCCGGATTGATGCGCTCCGGGCTGTAACCCACGAAGAAATCACGGTTGAACTTGAGCCCAGAGACACGCTCGAGAATCGGCACGCAGACTTCTTCGGTGCAGCCCGGATAGACGGTCGACTCGTAGACCACGATGTCGCCCTTCTTGAGTACACGGCCGACACTTTCGCTGGATTTTTCGAGCGGGGTGAGATCCGGTCGGTTGTACTTGTCGATCGGTGTGGGCACCGTGACGATGAAGAGGTTACAGCGACGGATCGCGGCGAGTTCGCTTGCATAGGAGAGTTTCTTTGCTTCGCGAAGCTCTTTGCTCGACACCTCGAGCGTGCCATCGCGGCCGCGCGAGAGCTCGCGCACGCGCGCGGGGTTGATGTCGAAGCCGACGGTGTTGAACCTCTTGCCGAACTCGACGGCCAGCGGCAGCCCCACATAACCCAAGCCGACGACGCCGATCCGCACTTTATCGAGATTCATGTACGCACTCCGCCCGAAAATTCCTGATCTGACTCTCACTGGAAAAACGTCTTGCCGCCGCTCGCCTTGGCGAGCTTGACGAGCATCGCCTCGTGCGCAGCCTGCTCGGCCTCGCTCGGCGGCACCACCCGGGGTGCTGCACCCGCGGGCCTCACCCAGCGCAGCGAATTGGCCTTGTCGCTGACTTGCCCGCGCGATTCGCCCAACTGCAGCGCACTCTGCCCACCCGTCATGGCGAGATAGACATCGGCGAGGATGCGCGCATCGAGCAAGGCGCCGTGCAGTTCGCGCTTGGAGTTGTCGATCGAGTAGCGCTTGCAGAGCGCATCGAGACTATTTCTTTGGCCCGGATGCATCTGGCGCGCGAGCGCGAGTGTATCGAGGACACGGCAGGCGCGATCGATCGGCGGGATCTCGCCCGGCAAGCGCCCAAGCTCGGCGTTCAGAAAGCCCACATCGAACGCGGCGTTGTGGATGATGAGTTCCGCGCCATCGACGAAGCTCAAAAATTCGGTCGCGATCTGCGCAAAGGTCGGCTCACGCTGCAATTTGGCAAGCGTCAGGCCATGTACGGCAATAGCCGCTTCGTCGATCTCGCGCTCGGGGTTGAGGTAGCGGTGAAAGTGTCGCCCGGTCGCTCGGCGCGCGACGATCTCGATGCAGCCGATCTCGATCACCCGATGGCCGCGGTCGACTTCGAGGCCGGTGGTTTCGGTGTCGAGCACGATCTGACGCATGGGCGCGGATTCTAGCCGAGTCGGCGTCAGCCGAGCAGCGCGTCGATCGCCGCATTGGCGAGGGCGTCGACCCGCTCGTTGCCCGGGACTCCCGAGTGCCCTTTGACCCAGCGCCACTCGACCTCGTGTCGCTCAGCCGCGGCATCGAGTCGCTCCCAAAGCTCACGATTTTTGACCGGCTTTTTGTCGGCGGTGCGCCAATCGCGCGCTTTCCAGCTTTTCATCCATTCGGTGATACCGCGACGCACGTATTCGGAGTCGGTATGGACGACCGCCGACACCGGGCGCTTGAGTGCCTCGAGCGCGGCGATCACCGCCATGAGTTCCATGCGGTTGTTGGTGGTGTTCGCATCCGCACCCGAGAGCTCGCGGAAATGATCGCCATACTGCAGCGTGGCCGCCCAGCCGCCCGGCCCGGGATTGCCGCGGCAGGCGCCGTCGGTATAGATCTCGACCTTCAACGACGATTGACCGACGAGGGCTCGGTGAGCCCGCCGAGCACGGCACTACGCCGCTCGCGCAGCAGCGGACGCAGCGGCGTCAAAGAATGCTGGCGCTTGCGCGCCTTCAGAACGAACGCACCACCCGGCAGCGGATACCACCACGAGCGACGCAGGCGCGCGCTGCCCGCCTCGGGTTCGCCCCAGGGCAGCTCGTGCAGATAGCGCCGACTCTCGCCGATTTCGTAGCCGAGCAGCCGCAGCCAATCGCGCAAGCGTTGCTCGGAGATCAATCGACGCAAGCCCGGGGGATAGCCCGTGCGCGTGGTCGCAGCACGCAGGCCCCAGAGGCTCCAAGGCGCAAAGGAGAGCACCACGAGCTTGCCATCGCCGGCGAGCACGCGGTCTGCCTCACGCAACACGGCATACGGATCGGCTTCGAACTCGAGCGTGTGCGGCAACAGCACCGTATCGACCGAATCACCGGCCACGGGCAATTGCGTGAGCCGACTGATGAAGTCCGCGCCCGCCACGGGCGCCACCGCCGCAAGCGACTGCGAGCGCGTCCGCGCACCCTGCAGCAAGGCACGCCCCTCGCCCCAGGATCCGAGCTGCAACAGCTCCCAGCCGAAGCAATCGTCGAGTTCTTCGGTGACGAGCGCGGCCTCGAGGGCGAGCAACGCGGCACCGCGAGGCGAAGCGAACCACTCGGCAAGGCCCCGGTTCACACCCCGATCCTCACGACGGTGAGAAATCAAAGATTGCCGCTTCGGAGAGCGGCAGACCCTGCGCATCTTTCGCCGAGACCAGCGGCTCCCCCACCTCCGGCCAGCGGATACCGATCGCCGGATCATTCCAGCGGATACAGCGCTCGGCGGTGGGCGCATAAAAATCCGTGGTCTTGTACAAGAAATCGGCGCTATCGCTGAGGGTCACGAAGCCGTGCGCGAACCCCGGCGGGATCCAGAGCTGTTTCTTGTTGGATTCGGAGAGGATATCGCCGACCCAGCGCCCGAACGTGGGCGAACCCTTGCGGATATCGACGGCCACATCGAACACCTCGCCCTGCGTGACGCGGACAAGCTTGCCTTGGGCGTGTGGCGACAGCTGGTAATGCAGACCGCGCAACACGCCCTTACGCGAACGCGAGTGATTGTCCTGCACGAAATCGAATCGTCGACCGACGGCCTCGACGAACTCTCGTTCGTTGAAGCTCTCGAAGAAAAAACCCCGCTCATCGCCGAATACTCTCGGCTCAAAGATAATAACGTCGGGGATCGCGGTGCGCGTAAACGGCATCAAA
>Ga0194116_10003617_pt1 | contig 18459 bp, 15 predicted proteins | sample TA2MahsurfametaG_4_FD_148617 | JGI IMG/M metagenome (GOLD analysis project Ga0194116, IMG submission 148617) | Freshwater microbial communities from Lake Tanganyika, Tanzania - TA2015008 Mahale S9 surface | ecosystem: Environmental > Aquatic > Freshwater > Lake | place: Tanzania: Lake...
CCCACCAGATAGAGCACCCCTGCAGCCGGTTCGGCGCCCTGCATCACAATGCCCCTTTGCCAGCTCCATGATGCCCGCCGCCGCCTGCATGCCTTCGGGGATCGATGAGCAGCAGCTGCTGGCGGAGTTGCGGCGCCTGAGCTGGGGTGCGGCCGACATTCTTTTGGCCTACGGCCGCGGCGAGCAGCCTCCCTACGGCTTCCCCAAAGCGCTGAGCGTGGACGAGGGGGGCGAAGGCCCGGTGAGCGCTGCGGATCTCGCGGTGAATCAGTGGCTCCTCGATGGCCTGGTGAAGGCTTTCCCTGATGCGGGTTGGACGCTGCTCAGCGAGGAGACCGCCAAGGAGCAGCTCACGGCTGGTGAACCCCTCGATGCCGAGTGGCTGTGGATCCTGGATCCCCTCGATGGCACCAAGGATTTCCTGCAGGGCACCGGCGAATACGCGGTGCATCTGGCCCTCGCCCACAACGGCGAGCCGGTGCTGGGGGTGGTGCTGCTGCCGGAGATGGAGCAGCTGTGGATCGGTCTGGTGCCCCAGCAGTGGGCCTGGTGCGAAAACCGGGCCGGTGAGCAGCGGCCGGCGAGCCTCAGCCCCCGCCGCGAACTCGGCGAGCTGGTGCTCGTGGCCAGCCGTAACCACCGCGATCAGCGGCTCGAGCAGCTGCTGGAGGCTCTGGCCCTGGGCGATACCAAGGCCATCGGCAGCGTGGGCGGCAAGGTAGCCACCATCCTGCGCGGCGAAACCGACCTCTACATCTCGCTGTCCGGCAAGAGCGCCCCGAAGGACTGGGATATGGCGGCCCCTGAAGCAGTGCTCCGCGCCGCCGGTGGTGCCTTCACCCATGCCGATGGCCGCCCCCTCAGCTACAACGACGGCGACATCCGCCAGGCCGGTTGCCTGATCGCCAGCCACGGCCGCAGCCACAGCCAGCTGTGTGAGAAGGCGGCTGCGGCGATGGCTCAAATTGATCCCGGATTCAGGCTGTGATTGTTTTCGTTGTGTGTCATTGGGTGCTTATCAGCAGAAGTGCAGGTCAAATTATTGGAGGGTCTGACAATAAGTTGCGCTCTAGTAGACTTTCTCTGATTGCTGAGCTATAAATAGTAAACCGCAGTCTTGCTTGCAGTTCTATGTTGGCTCTAAGGAGTATAATTTTAAGAATTTGTATTATCCCTGTGAGCTTTGCTCTGCTTGGATGCGATCAGCTTCCATCTCGGTTGTCACAGGACCCAGAGGGTACGTCGCTTAACGCGAGCACCTCTTACGGGCGAGGTGTTTCATCCACAGGCGCCTTGGGGACCGTGAGGCAAGTTACGACTGGAAGAAATAAGTTCGCATTTAAGGAGATATGGGCGAAGGGCAAGGGAAAAGGATCTATCGCAACAATAGGAAACGGAACTTATGAGCCCTCAACAAACACTAACATCTATGAATACAGTCAACCAAAAGGGATCGTCGTTGCCAGAACTCGAGAGTGGAGCGATGGAGCTACGACAGAAGATCTTGTGCTGGCATCAACGCTCAGCATCTTTACTCCGGGAGAAAGGATTACCTATACACTATTAAGTAAGTAGCTGCATTTCTTTAATGTCATTTGACCGTGTTCATCATATTGAACATCGGTAAATACATTGCTACAAGAATGATGGCCACCACGGAAGCAACAAAGACAATCATTAATGGTTCAAGTACTGATGTGAGTGCTTTGACTGCGGACGAAACCTCCTCTTCATAAAAATCAGCGAGTTTATTCACCATTTCACTAAGTTCACCAGTTTCTTCGCCGATCCTAAACATCGCGGAAAACATTGGTGGTATTTGCTTCTCTTTAACGAGGATTTGGTAAATTGGCTGGCCTACCTGAATGCCAAGATACATACGCTCGGCGATAGCCTTGAATACACAATTGCCGAGAGTGCGCTTGGATATCTGCAAGGATTCAAGAATTGGAACTCCCGCTGAATTCAACGCAGAGAGCGTGCGAGAAAAATTAGCAAGTGAGGATTTTGTAATAAGGTCTTTAACAATAGGAACTGTCAGAAGAAATCTGTCTCTCCAGTCGATAAATGCTTGGGTTTTGGATTGGCGTAGACCAAAAAATATAAGCAAACCCGTTGGCGGGATAGTCTTAATTAGAAAATCAGGACTTCTTAAGGCATTAGAGCCGTTCACAAGAATTTGCGTGAGAGCAGGTAATTCTGTGCCGCTCGACGAGTAGATATCAACAAAGATCGGGATCACGAAGACAAGCATAATTATGATGACGATAATCGTCAGGGCAAAAATCGCTATTGGGTACGCCATGGCACTACGGATTTGCCCCTTAATCTTGCTAAGACTCTCAAGTAATGAGGCTTCCCGTTCCAGAACATCGGGCAAGAGGCCAGCGGCTTCTCCAGCCGAAGCAAGAGCGAGGTACATATCATTGAAAACCTGAGGGTATTTTTCAAGATTTTCTACAAAAGTTGAACCCTTACTAATACCTATTGAAGTCTCACGGAAAACATATTTAAGGGTTTTGTTCTCGATGCTGTCAGCAATAATATTTAACGACTCGAGCAATGGCAAACCCGTGCGAACCATCGACGCCAGTTGTTTAGTCGCAATTGCTAGATCTTTCGTTGGCGGCGTTCGGATCTTTACTTTCGGATTAATGCTAGATCTTTTAATCTGTAGTTGAGGGGGGGAGCTATTGATAGTGCGAGAAGCAGCTGGAACTGGGGTGGTATTCGTAGCGCTCTCTTGCTTATAAGACAAGGCTGAGGCAATTTCTTGACGACGCTTCCGAGCCGAGAGCAACTTTGTGCGGAGCGAATCATCGTCTACATAGTCGTATGCCATCATTAAGATTAAGCAGTTTCCAATAAGCTTTTAAGAACATTTGGGCGATTACACTTGTAATAAGCTTCATCTTGCGTAATTTTGCCATTATGGACATGCTCAGCAAGGGCCTGCTCAAGCGTTTGCATCCCATATTTTGCGCCAACCTGGATTTGCGAATAGATCTGAGAAGATTTTGCTTCTCTGACCAGATTGCCAACAGCATTGTTGTTAACGAGAATTTCAGCAGCAAGTGCACGTTTGTTGTCAACTGTCTTGCATAGCGTTTGAGATATTACTCCAATAAGCGAAGCTGAGAGCTGAACGCGAATCTGCTGTTGTTGGTCGGTTGGAAACACATCAATGATGCGATCAATAGTTTGAGATGCTGAGGATGTATGCAGGGTGCCCATTACAAGGTGACCAGTTTCCGCAGCTGTAATTGCCAGGCTAATAGTTTCTAAATCTCGCATCTCCCCAACCAAAATGATGTCAGGATCTTCGCGTAGCGCCGAGCGAAGAGCTCTTGAGAAAGAATTGGTATCTTCTCCAACCTCGCGTTGACGAACAAGGCAGTTTTTATTTTCAAAGACAAATTCAATGGGATCTTCGATCGTTAAGATGTGATGTGCATGATTGGAATTAATCCAGTCGATCGAGCTCGCCAGTGTAGTTGTTTTTCCAGAGCCAGTTGGCCCTGTAACAAGCATCAGGCCTCTCGGGCGATTCAGTAGTTGCTGAACACTTTCTGGTAATCCAATGGCGGAGAAAGATGGAATATTCGTGCTGAGAGCCCGCATGACGCAAGAGATACGTCCACGGTCTAAGAAGATATTGAGTCTGAATCGAGCAACGCCCTCAAGACCATAGCTGCAATCGAGTTCCTTCTCCGAATCAAAAGTCTTTATCTTGTGGATTCCCAAGAGTGCTTCGAGATCAGATCTCAAAGCATCGGATGTGTAAAGGTCTTGAGACGCCGGTAATATTTGCCCCTGGATTCGGAAGTATGGTATGCAATCCCCAGTCAAGTGTAGATCAGAGCCGTTCCTCTTTACAAGCTCAGTCATGAGCTGTGCAATTCTCAGGCTAGTCATCGGACGACTCCTCAAGTAGGCAGACTCTCTCAACTTCTTCGACTGTTGTAAGTTGCTGTCGAACAAGCTCCATTCCATATTGTAGCAGCGTTTTCACTCCGCTATCGATAGCATTCTGGCGGATTACGTCTGCTGTTGCGTTACGCATGATCAGATCGCGAGTGCTTTCGTTGACTTTCATCACTTCGTAGAGGCCAAGCCTTCCCTTATAGCCTGTTCCTTTGCAGGTGTCGCATATACCCTGCGCTGCATCGTGATTCCCATGCCCGACAACCACTTTCGCTTCTCGTACTTGTTCGACACCATATTGAATTGCAAGGCTATCTTTCTGTGGGTCAACACTTCGCGTGCTGCTGCATTCTGGACAAACTTTACGCACTAATCGCTGAGCCATCACTCCGATGACTGATGCTCCAACCAGATAAGGGGGAACCCCCATTTCGGACAATCTAGTGATGGCTGTAGCCGTATCGTTGGCGTGAAGCGTCGTGAATACCATGTGGCCTGTTAGTGCTGCCTCCATGGCTGTTTGGGCTGTTTCACGGTCACGTGTTTCTCCAACAAGGATGATGTCTGGGTCTTGTCGCATTAGAGCGCGTAGAGCCCGAGCAAAATCGAGGCCCTTTTCGCGAATAACTTGGACCTGATGAATGCCATCAAGAGTGTATTCGACAGGGTCTTCCACGGTGCTGATGTTGACGTCGGAAGTATTTCTCTCGCTCAATATAGAGTATAGTGTTGTTGACTTTCCACTGCCGGTTGGCCCTACAACGATGAGAATTCCATAGGGAGAACTTCCCATCTCTCGAATAAGTTTCAGTTCCCGCGGGCTGTTGACAAGTTTTCCTAAATCGAGAATTGATGAGTCGGACTGAAGCATCCTCAGGACCACTTTCTCTCCCCACTTCCCTGGGAGAGTGCTCACTCGAAAATCACAAGTCTTGCCCTGTAGCTTGCAACGAATCCGACCATCCTGAGGCAACCGCCTTTCTGCAATATCAAGTTTGCTCATTATTTTTAGGCGGCTTGTTATAGCATTGGCCTTTGCTTTTGGAAGTGAATATAGCTCTTGAAGCATCCCATCCGTCCTATACCTCACACGCATACGCGTTTCCAGTGGCTCTACGTGGATGTCAGAAGCCTTACTCTCTAGGCATTTGAAAAGTATTGAGGCGACTGCATTGACTACAGGATCAGTGTTAAATTGTAGTTCAGATTCTTCAATGGCAGACTCGTCAACCTCTTCAAAATCAACATTATCATCTGCAAATAGGTCTTCGATGGTCTCACTGGGAGAATCAGTCTCCAGCCTTGAGCTTTCTGCAGGAGGGAGCTGGTTGTGTTGAGGATTTTCTGACAGTGAAGAAGCCGGTTCAGGGGGGGAGAGACTTGGCCCTTCGGTTCTTTTATCCTCAGCTCTAACGGTGAATTGTTCGTCAGGGACCAACGTACTGACGTTCAAGGATTCTTCAAACCACTTCTCCCAGTCATTTGCAGTTACTTGCTCTACGACTAACGCTTTTTTGGTTTCCGTGCGTATATTCTCAAGAACTTTGGCCGCTAGAGGAAATGAAGAATTCATTGCCCCAATCACAATCATGCTCTCATTTTCGCTAATCGGCATGAGACCGGTGTCTTCACAAACTTTTCGAGTGAGGTAGCGAGCACTACAGCTATCAGGCGCGAAGACAGTTGTGAGCATAGTGAATTTGGCAAGAACCGACGTGGAGCCATCCTTGGGCTGTTATACGTAGTATAGTCATCGGATGAACTCCTGTGCAACGGCTATTCGATGAAAGTCCTGATTCGCTATGCGAGCAGCGTATTGCGAAATCCCGATTCTCCTATCAAGAGGCCGCTGAAGTTTTTCATGCTGTTGTCGCTGCCTTTATGTCTTGCTGCTCTTTCGGCCGCTGTTCCCAACCAACCTACTCTCACAGGCAACCGTCCTCAGTCTTCTCAAAAACCTCAACAGAAGAACGTAGATCCAGACTCATTCCAGTTGCTTCCCATTCCCAAGGATCAGGAAGCAGATCAGATCGGTTCACTCCTCCAAAAGCAACGGAATCCATTTGCTACACCTGGATCAGCATTCCCGGCTGATCCACTTCCTGCGGGCCTGAAGCTCACTGGTTTTGTAAAGATTGGCGCAGAAACCTCAGCCTTAATTGCCACAGCTGCTTTGGGAGAAAACTCGTTTTCAGTAGGACAGCCAATCGGCAACGGATATCGTTTGGTGAATATTTCCCAGGCCCTCAGCTCAGTCGTTGTGAGCAATGGAACGGCGCAGCACGTTCTTTCTCTCCCAAAATAGCGATGTCTACTCTTTCTGCACTTCTCAAGCAACCCCGCTCTGTGCTGGATGCTCTGCGTCTGCCGAGAAGGCTTCAACCATCCCTGAGTAAAGACCCTGAGCAGCTCACAAACTTTGCCTGCGTCTATTACGGAGACCATAGCCTAGTTGTTGCATCGTTTCAGTCTGATGGCTTGAGCATTCGCTCCGGAGAAAGTGTCTCGATTCCAGTGCCTTCACACGTGGCAGACGATTCGAATATCCACAAGCAAAATGACCTCAATGATATTCTATCCGACCTTTTGCATTTGCTTAATCTGGAGGGCTGTCCGGTTGTTCTTCTGCTGTCAACCTCATTGTTCGCCTTCGGCAGTTTCAAAAATCAATCAAATTATCCTTTGACTCTTGATGATGCTGTAATCTGTGCGGCCTCTCCTTATCTTCCACATGAAACTCTTGTTTCCGACTCGATATATGTATCCGGCAAAGACTCCTATCATTTTATCTCTTATGCATCACGGAAACTGATTGATGGATGGTTCTCTGTTCTTTGTTCATGTGATTGCAAGCCCGCCCTCATATGCCCTGCGGTTGCGAACAGTTTGGAAACTCTGCTTGGTTCAGGCCGTCATTCCTCAAGCATTCTATGTGATGTTGAGCTGTCTAAAACCTCACTCTTCTTTTGCTCTCCAAAAGGAGTTTCTACTGCAAAGCGCTTGCCATACGGAACAACTCTTTACTTGCCGGCTACTTCTGATAATCAAGCGCTTGCATCAGAGTTTTTCGAACGTCTCATTGAATCGATTAATGAGTTGACTGCCGAAATTAATGAGCCTGCTCCTGCAGAAATCCTCGTTTCAGGCGTTGGCTTTGATCGCTTGTCAACTTTTATCAGTGCTCTGCCCTATGGATTAGCTGATTTTACGATACAGCCAGTCATAGCTTCTCGATTGCAGAGTTTAAAGGCGCCGAATGCTCCTTCTGCTCTGTCACCGTCTCTTCATTCATATTTCTCTGCATCTATTCTGCAATTGTATCAATCATGATCTATCATAACTTTCTGTCTAGTTACCCGGAGCTAGACCAGTGGCGCCCGGCTCTCTCTAGCGGAGATCACGAGTCCAAGAGCCCAGTATCTGTGCAGATCAGCCGTGCCGTTCGGAGCGCGATCCGTTACGGTTCAGAGCACCCATGGTCTTGGGTTCCTCCGAGTGTTGTGTTGCTGTTATCGCTGGCCATCTATCTTTTAAGTCTTCCCCAGCAATGGACGATCTCTAGGCTGCGCTCTAATCATTCTGCATTTGACGATCTCATCACACGGCAACAATTTCTTCAGCGTCGCCTCGCCGCGCTCAAAAGCGAAATTGATGGCTATCAAGTCTTCTACGAAATCGAGGCTCCTTCAATTGCATTTGCTTATTACCTTCAAGATTTAACCCCAGATCGCGTTCAACTTTCATCGTATTCTCTCGATCGATCAGGCTTTCAACTACAGGCCTCATCTAATGGTCTTGATCCACTCAATGAGTTGGTTATGTTGCTCTCTAATCAACCTATTGTTGCCAAAGGATCCCTCACGCTTAAAAGTCTGTCTCGCCCTGCACAATCTCAAAACCCGACAACAGCCAGCATTCTTAATCCTACAGCACCTGCCTCTGCTGATCTGTCTGGTATGTTCCTCAAGCAAAATGTTGATCAGCAGCTCAATCTCTATCGCCAGGCGTCAAGCCTGGGCCCCTTTTCAAAGCTGAAAGTATTTCACACTCTTGTGCAACTCACATCAAACTCCTAGCTATGCCGTCGCCACTAAATCGCTTTCAAGACTTTGCGCGTCAGCTTAATGAGATCGATATTGGCCAAGCTGTTAAACGCCTAAATGAAATTAAACTGGAGGATATTAAAAATGCCAAACTCCCTTCCTTTCGGGAAGTGGCCTCATCAACGTATTTTCCTATTGTAGCGGGTTTGTCTTTGGCGGTGGTAACCTACTTTGCGGCTTTGTTGCCAGGTTGGTTCAATTATACGAGAGCCAAGCAATTGGCAGAGCAGTATACGGCTGAGACCAACCGCCTGCCTGGGCTTCGTGGTTCTGTAGATAATTATACACGGCGATTGACTAATATTAACGAGGAGCTGCCGAAACTCTCTAATCTCATAGCGACTCCCGACGATCTAATCTATATTAGTAAGATCTTCACGCAGTCTGCACAGCGCAGCAATCTTGTGATTAACGGATTCACTCCTATTCCTTACGATCAATCTCAAAGTTGTGAGGTTTCTTCGGCGCTCTCTGGTTCTTCACAGGCACTGCCTTCAGACGTCCCTCCACCATCTGGTCAAACCCCTAAACCGCCTCAAGCGGCAACAGATGGTGGTACCAATGATCAAGCACCGCCCCAGGCAGAAGCGCCGCCAGCACCTCCCAATTTGCCGCCATCCCAGCCTGGATCTCCACAACCAGATCCTGTACGACCTCCATTCCGATCCAATTATTACCAATTGCAGCTTCAAGGTGATTACCTCAATCTCCTTGCTTTCTTGCGTTCTTCACAGGAATACTCATTGATGATTATACCGACATGTCTTGAGGTTAAGGGCTTGCTCAGTCAACAGGCATCTGCGCAGTCTGGCCAGTTACCCCTCTCCAACGGGCAGGTTTCAGCCCGACTCATCGTAAATATCCCCACGAAAGATCCTGGTCGTCCTCCGATCCCGCCAACACCAATCCCGTGAAATCTTATTGAATCACGCTATAATCTTAAGCGTCATAGTAGAACTCCTTTTAGACCACGATGACGATTCGCGCTTGGTTAGCTGTCTTCGTTGTCTTTGCCTCAGCTGGTCTCCCTTACGTCTCTGCTGCGCCGCGTTCATCCGCTGGCTCGTCTGAGCCACTTGCTCAACAACGGGGCAATCCAAAGCAAATTAAGCTCAAGATACGGCGACTCCCAGCCTCAGTGCAGTTAGTTGTCGAAAATGTAGGTTCTGCTGTTGATGTTACGCAGACTACGACTGCGTCGGGTTGGGTCGGACGATTAACCACAGGTGAGGAGAGCGTTTTAGCGATTGGAGCTCAAAGTGTCTCCTTGCCTGATGCTGGTATTCGTTATGCATCGTTAACAGGCTCTGGCCGATCGTTTGAGATCTACCTCAGCCCTTCTGACGGGCGCACGCCCCCCCGTGCGGTTGTTAGTAACGATGGTAGTGATCTCATCCTGGCATTCCCCGCTCCCGTTCAAGCGTCTATCGACGTTGCCTCTACAAATCTGCGCTCACCAACTCGGGTTTCTACAAATAGCTTTGTACCGCCGCTGCAGCCCCGTGCGATCGCACCACCTGTGGGTGACATGGCTGTAGGTTCTTCTGTTATCAAAAATCCAAATCTTGTCAATCTCCAAGGACCAAAAGTATCTCTTGTTTTCAGGCAGACTCAGGCGCGTCAGGCATTCGAAACATTATTGGCTAAAAGCCAATATGGGTACGTTTGGGTTCAGGGTGATCCGACATTTGATCCTGACCAGGGAATGGCTCCCATGGTTCCCCCAGTTGTTAACACTACTATGTCTGCCAGTACGCAAACGGGGTTACCTACACAAGCTCTCGTTCAATCACCTGGTACAGGTTCACAGGCACCAGGATCTTCGTCATCGCAATCTGATAGCCATCGAAAAATCACATTAACGCTAAAAAATCTGCCTTTTGGCAAAGCCTTTAATGCTCTTCTCTTTGCAAGCGGAATGCAAGCAACGCTCGAAGATGGTGTTGTCTATGTGGGTCCAGATGTTCAGTCCACAGTTTTTACAAGTCGCCTGTCAAAGGTCTATCGCCTAAACCAGGCGTCAGCTAATGCTGCCGCTGATTATCTGGCAAATCTTGGTGCAAAGGTATCAAAGACTTTTACCGTGACAACTGCCGTTTCCGAGGGAGCTAACCAGAATCAAACCGTACAAGGTGGTGTCAGTGCATCGACGACTACTCAACAGACTCAAACATCTGTTGAAATCTACGGAGCTGATGTAGGTCCACTAGTTGGGCTCCTGGCTACCACTGATGATCGTCTCCAAGCGGTGACGATGATTGGCTCCCCTGAGGTTGTATCCATCGCCGAGGGCTATCTCAAGAAGCTTGATCTTCGCCAAAGGCAAGTCGCACTTTCTGTTCGCATTCTAGATGTAGATCTATCCAATGCCAAGGAGCTAGACAATAGTTTCGCTCTTCGATTCGGCACAAACTTTATTGTTAATGATCAGGGAAGACTACTTGCTGCATTCGGAGCAGACCTTCCTGCAAATTCTGCAAACTTCAATCAAACTGAGACCGTCACGCAAACATCCCAAAGGGGGCGTTCCGGCGATTCCGCCAGAACGGCTGAGCGTGGCCGTGGACGCTCAAGCACCCGGACTGTTGACTTGAATTCAACCGCCACTACAAACCTATCTGACAATACGGGTGATACCTACGAGCTTACTGACACGTATACAACGGAAGAGCTTCGCGAGATTAATGATGTACTTCAGCGTACCAGTGGAACAATCGTATATAGAAACGACGTATCTGGACGCTATGAGCTCCTGCCAATACCCCAAAATGATGGTTCTAGAGAGCTAACTCAGACCAATGCTAGCAATATCTCAAGAATTGTTGAGGCCATTACAGGTCGCCAAGTCTCCGCCAACCGTGCTAATAGCCTTGAATCCAGTCGTGGTACTACTGATGAAGCTTCACGCGATTCTTCCGGTAATCGTAATCGACGTGCGAACCGACAGAGATCAGGCAGTAGCTCCGTAGCTACCAGCACTGAATTTGAACGCCGCCCTAATCCAGGTCTCAACTACCAAGACCAGCAATTCTATGACTTTCTTCAGGCTCAGATTGTTTCATCTACAGCAAAGATACTGGCTGCACCCACCCTCATCCTCAACGAATACACAGGAAAGACCGGACCTGAGTCTCCAAGCGCAGATGATCTGACTAATGTTACCGCAGGGTTTGGCCGTGCTTATGGCAACGAAGGGTTGGTCTTTGTCGGATCAAAGGTCTTTACATCATGCAAAGCTTCAAGTGCCGATCAACCACCAGAGCCTTCTGGTGAAGCTGTTGAAGGTCTTTCGATGGGTGCCCGTGTGATACGTATCGATGACAATGGGTTTGTAACCGTTTCCTTGACTCCTTCTCTAGGAGCACCTAATGGTACTCTCGGTACATGTAACGGTGTTGAGATTACAAAGCTGTTTCAGCGTCGTCTCGATACAGGTAGCGTTCGTATCCGTGACGGACAAACACTCATCCTTACAGGTGTTATTAGTGAAGAAGTATCTGAACTTGTTTCAAAGTGGCCTATCCTCGGAGACATGCCCTTGATTGGTCAATTCTTCAGACGTACGATCGGTGATAGGCGTAAGCGTGAGCTTGTTATTATGTTGTCGCCGAGAATTCTAAATGATGTACAAGGCGGAACCTATGGCTATGGCTATCAACCAGACACCCAGGCAGGTCGTTCATTTGTATACGGCGAGGGAGGCTAAATACTGTTATCTCACATATTTACAGCTACCCTGAGTCTGCGTTGCCATGAGACCCATCCATCCGCCGCCGCAATAGTTGCCTCCGTAAGAGGTTGCATCGAAGCGTATCGGACTTGTTCCGCGAGAGGCATTGACTGTGTTTAAGCAGTTTGAGAACGGTCCATTACGTCTATCCCTGAAGCAAGTTCCGCTATCACCGCCACTCTGGATCTGTCCATCCGAAAGAATAATCATCTGCCCAACACTGTCTTCTTGTAGCATTCTGTTGAGCTGGTTGAAAGGGCACGTATTATAATCATATGCGCTCAAACCTCGTACATAATCTAAAGCTGCATTCTTGTTGCTGCCAGTCATCGGGACCATCGCATTCCTGAATCTTCCCGTATTTCCGCAGCTTCCAAAGACGTAGATATTGAAATAGGTATCAGTCGCTAGATTGTTGATGAGAGCGATAAGGTCGGCTTTTGCATTTTCAATCCTTGTTCGGCCATTATCCATCCTCATGCCCATGGATCCACTCACATCAAGAAGATAGGTCACACGCTTTGATACAAGTGTGACATCTCCTACCTGACAGCGTGTTGGATCAATGCAGGGGCTTCCTCCTCCACCCGCAGTCGATGTCTGCTCTTTGCTCAACCGTGTATATGCACCTTTGGTTGCACGGTGCTCTCCCTCATCATATTTCATTTCTGCACGCAGCTCAGCATATCTCTTTGTTGTATCATCGACGCACACTTGGATACCTCCGCTACCTCTCTTGATCTCCCCATTCGCACAATTACCCCATTCAGCTGGCGTTGTTGTGCTAATTCTATTCATCACTCTCACTGGTGATGAACCAGTGGCGACAGGGCTGAAGTATCCATCTTTTCCTAGTGTAGGGCCATATCGGTAGACTTCGACGCCATCTGAACCGTTGCGTGTTAAGTACTTGATTTCACATTCGCTCTTCATGTCAACAAAACCTTTGCCGGTTGTATAATTCTCTGTCTTTTCTGCTTGAGGGGGAATGTCGAGCCCGTAAAGCAGCGTATACCCACTTGGGATCGGTTCGCAGTCCGTTATACGCACTGCTTGTGCAGCTTCTATTTCAGATGTCATGTATTCTAATTGTGAATCCAGATCTTCTGCTGTGGCCAGAGTCTGTTTGTTTCGATCGGCTATTCCTGTCAGCCCTGTCCATAGATTGTATGCACCGCTAACAACAACTAAACCAATGACGGCACCCAAAATTAATTCAACAATGGTTAGCCCTCCGCTCCTCGCCCTAAGCTGTGCGGCTGTGTACTGCCTTGATTGATGATGTGGTTTTCTCATTTAGCTACAAGCATTTCTCTGGATAGTATAGTCGAGAGTGACCCCACCCTTTATAACCCCGCCCCTTGGTCTTGTGCCTCTATAGATACCCGTGCGCACGCCACCCGTGGGTGTTCCAACCTCGATACACCGAATCAGCCCTTCTCGGGATTGCGATACTGCATCAGCATCTCGTACTAGCAATGTCAGTACTTGGCCAGCTTGAGTAAAATTCAAGCCCCGTGCTGAGAACTCGATGCGACTCTCCGATGCCGTGATTCCAATAGATTGATCCAGCCCATAACTGATTGTCTCGTATTTACCACCCAACGAGGCTCCGTCTTGACTACAAGCTCTTGTCAGTATTCCTGAAGGAGCGTTCTTCAGCTCTACCATGCAATCGACATTTTCTGCGCGTGCTAGTTCTTTGGCTGCTCCGTACGCCTGAGCTAACGCCTCGGACGACTGCTTCACTCGATAGATATCAAGCCCGTGCTTGAGTGATGGTGCACCAATAGCAGCGAGCACCCCAATAATGCTTACTGTTGCCATCAGCTCAGTAATTGTGAAGCCACCCAATAATGAGTCCGTCCTGCATCTCAGCATCTCGAATAACCTTCCGGCATGATTGTATGACTGACAACCAATTGCCTTGTGGCATTAGATCGACTACTAAGACTGCCCGACAACCCCATTGATAGTCCGCTGACGTAGTAATCGATTCTTGCGAGACCGCGATTTGATACCACCCCGCTGCCGAGCTGTGGAGCAACAGCGCTCACTACTCGCTCCACACTGATCTTCCTGCCTTCTAGGATTTTGGCCGTTGCTCCGCTTGCGTCTACTGAACCACTAGACAGCCCCATATGACCACCGTATTGTGCACACTTACTTGCTGTCACGTTATAGTCGACAAGGCCATTACTAACTGTGCGATCTGCTCTTATTGCCGCCAATCCAATCTTCTCTATATCGTTTTCTATTACATTGAAGACGGCTTCGCGTGCTTGGCTGACATAGATTGTATTGCTGATACCTGTGTACGCTGCCAGGCCTAAACTCACTGTTACTGCAGTCACAGCTGATGCCGCGATGACCTCGGGAATTGTAAATCCTCCTGTTGTCCTTGATTTCATCTTTCTCGAATTACTGATCATTCTAAAAAAACAGTTGGCGAGCTTTGTCCCAGAGGCTTAAGCCTCTGGTTCGCAGGTAGGCAACCCCCCACGGTTTAATAGTGTGATCAAATACATCTTTGTTGAAAGTCCATTGGTTCGAACCTTGGCTGTCAATACAAAGGTGCCTTACCCACGCTAGCCCGTTGATCGTTCTTTGATTTGATGCACCGCTCAAATCCGTTAACTGTATGCCAAACCGGTCATATGCATCGTTGACGCTTATTCCGAAGCTTGTTGTCTGAACCGCATTATTCACGATTGGGCGAACGGATAGATTACCTCTGCTATCTTGAGTCAGTAGGGCGCTCTGGACGGAATCACTGGCTTGCCTTGCTTTCCCAATAGCTACAGGTATGTAGCCATTTCTGCTAAGTGAGTCACCCGATATATAGTCTTGAGTTCTTGCATCGGTCAATCGAGTGATGTCTGAGCTTCCATTATAGATTGCTCCGTAAAGTCCATTGGTCTCTGTTAGAATCGGAGGTTCTTCGTATGTGCCAGGGTTGTATACGTACTGATAGTCGCACCCGTACACATATCGATAGTCTGTCCTCCAGCCATACGATGTCCAATACCTGTAGGGCTCATAGCGGTATCCACATTGACTCTGATAGGTGTACCCAGCGCCATAATTAACTCTAGATGGGTAATAAGGTGCGTAACGACCTCTCTGTTGTTTGAGTGACAGACTGAGATCACTGCCGATAAACCGTGCAGGAAGCACGCCATCTGTTGAGTAGAGTGTAATTGTTCGGTCGTCGGCCTGATCACTCTGAGTTGTTCGTCTGCCTGTCATCTGAAAGCCAGAGTTACTGCTGTCTTTGTTGCAGGCAAGCCTTGACTCAGCAATCTCCGCATCACTCATTTCTTCAGAGATGAAAGTGAGATTCTTCGGTTTGCCCGAGCCGCATTGGCTGCTTCCCTGGTTTACATGGCAGATGCTTGCATTGGGGCCTATGTACATGCTGCCAGCTACTTTGACAACAACTGGGTTTGAATCCGATGTTTCTATCCTTAGCTGTGCATCTCCTGCTATCACGATCTCCCTTAAGGCGATAGACGAGCGAATCACACTGCAGTAGCTGCTGCGTCTCCAACAGATGATGCTTGGAGTGCTGCCACTGACTGGTATCGCAGATGACAAGTTTTTTTTGGGTAATCCGATCGCTTGCATCCAGAGCCCACCTGATCCCTGGTTCGGTAATGATCCAGAACTTCCTGTCTGTGCCTTCGAACTCGTACAGTCATAACTCGACGTCGCATCTGCTCTCCAAACAACGGATCCTTTCCCGGTTGTCCTGAGATTCCCCAGCCACAGCGAATCCCTTGCTTCCTTATAGTAAGATCCTGCTGCTATGTATCCATACCCTTCCTCGGGGAGGACTGGTTGGTATTCCAATTCGGTGACAGATCTGTCTGACGCTTTGCCGTCGCCGCCGCTTCCTCTGATTTCCGAATTCAGGACTAATGTTACCTTCTTATTGGTATAGTCTGTATCTGAAAAGGGGTCTGAGTCCGAGTTTGGCATAAAGCTGCTCACCACATAGCCACCACTTGTGTCATGAGCTTGTACGGTGTTGACTTTGCTTGGGCTTGAGCCGATCAGTTCTCTCCACGTTTGTGTATGTCTTCCCCAATTAATATCACGATCGTAGTCGCACATGGGCGCCTTCTTCCTGCCTAGGCACGCGCTGCTAGCCCCAGTGCTGTTCAGGCAATATTCCGCGTCATTCCAAAAGCTTTGGCTCGGTTCTTCAACCTTTGCTGATGAGCAGCTTGTATCCATGCCACGATTGTCGCCGCATGACCGAGCCAAAAGGTAGTAAAAGAAAAAATTCTGATTGTCGTCGATGACGCTTCTTAGTGTGCTGATGGACCGGCCTAACTCATTCTTCGCTAGAAATCCGAGAAGGTTGAAGCGCGTTCTGCTGTTTTCTTTCTGGCTCATGTAGGCCAGTGTGACCAGCGTTGCAGCTGCAATTGCTCCAACTGCCAAGACAACAGGTAACGCAAAGCCGTCCTCTCTGGGCTTTTGTCCTTTTTTTATGCCGAGTGGTGTCGCTGCTGGTTTCATCGTTTATAATGACTAGCACCTTTGGTGTGCACCTAATGGTGCTAGTCGATATGTGTTGGATCAGCAGGCTGGGGTTGGTGTCTGTCCCTTCGTTGTTCCTTCAATCATTTTCGTTGCGCCTGTATTTACATTGTAGGCGCCTGCAACGCCATACCCAACAGCTGCAAATTGCCCGGCAGGCGCTGCGCGAAATGTTGAGCAGGTTGCATTAGGGTTATAGGTGATTGTGTATAAACCGCTAGGGCTGTTCCAACTGGTCCCACTGGCCGCCGCGGGTGTCTGTCCCTTGCATGTGGTGGCATCCGTCGTTGAGCAGCCTGTAACCGAGATGAACTGGCTTAGTTCTTGTGCTGTCGCAGCTGTTCTGCTGTTTTCGGTGTAAAAAGCTTGTGCGCCTTTCAGGTAGCCGGATAGGAGAGTCGAGGCTTCTTTCTGTTTTGCTTTGTCGCCCGACGCTTGGAAGCTTGGGATTGCGATTGCTGCTAGAATGCCGATGATCACCACAACGACGATCAGCTCCACCAGCGTGAAGCCAATTTGCTGCCTTGCGTGGCTCTTGGCGAGGCGGTTTAGCAGTGCCAGTCGAAGCTGAGAGCGCATTTGATGACTCCTTAACCACCCAACTATAAGCTACCCCCAAAGAAAGCCAATGACTATGCGGTAATCGCATAGTCATTGGCTTTCCGGTTGTCTGGAGATCGCCGGCTACCGTTTATACCGTGGCTGTCGGCTCTTCAGCCTGGGGTACTCCGCGCAGGGTGAGGTTGATACGGCCGCGGTTGTCGATCTCGCGCACGCGCACGGTCACGTGATCGCCCACGCGCACCACGTCTTCCACCTTCTCCACACGGGCTTCGCTCAGCTGGGAGATGTGGATCATCCCTTCCTTGCCGGGCAGGATTTCCACGAAGGCGCCGATCGGGATCACGCGGGTCACTGCGCCGCTGAACACCTCGCCTTCCGACACGCGACGGGTGAGGCCTTCGATGATCCGCTGGGCTTCCTCAGCGGCAGCACCGTCGTGGCTGGCGATCGTCACGATGCCGCCATCTTCGATGTCGATCTTGGTGTTGGTGCGCTCGGTGATGCCCTTGATCGTGCGGCCGCCGGGGCCGATCACGGTGCCGATCAGCTCGGGATCGATGCGGAAGCTGAGCAGGCGGGGCGCGTGGGGGCTCAGCACCTCGCGGGGCTTCTCAATCGCCTCGAGCATCTTCTCGAGGATGTGCAGACGCGCGGGGCGGGCCTGATTGATCGCCTCGGCCACGGTTTTCACTTCGAGGCCGGTGATCTTCATGTCCATCTGCAGGGCGGTGATGCCCTTCTCGGTGCCAGCCACCTTGAAGTCCATGTCGCCGAGGAAATCCTCGATGCCCTGGATGTCGGTGAGGATCCGCACCTCTTTGCCTTCCTTGATCAGGCCCATGGCGGCGCCGCTCACGGGAGCCTTCAGGGGCACGCCGGCATCCATCAAAGCCAGGGTGCTGCCGCACACCGAACCCATCGAGGTGGAGCCGTTGGAGCTAAGGCACTCCGACACCACGCGCAAGACGTAGGGGAAGCTCTCTTTGCTGGGCAGCACGGGGATCAGAGCCCGCTCAGCCAGGGCGCCGTGGCCGATCTCGCGGCGGCCGGGGCTGCGCATCGGCTTGGTTTCGCCGGTGGAGTAGGGCGGGAAGTTGTAGTGGTGCAGGTAGGTCTTCTCGTTGGACGGGTTGAGGTCGTCCATTTCCTGAGCGTCGCTCGGGGTGCCGAGGGTGGCGCAGGAGAGCACCTGGGTGAGGCCGCGCTGGAACAGGCCCGAGCCGTGCACGCGCTTGGGCAGCACACCGGCGGCGGCGCTGATCGGACGCACCTCATCGAGGTTGCGGCCATCCACGCGCTTGCCGTCTTTCACGATCTGGTCGCGCATCAGCTTCTTGGTGAGCGACTTGTAGCTGTTGCCCAGTGCTTTGCCGTTGCTGCTCACCGCCACCTTGATGGCATCGTCATCCTTCAGGCCTTCGATCTTCTCTGCCACCTGGCCCTTGATGGCATCCAGCTGTTCATCGCGCTCAGCCTTGGTGAGCTTGAACTGCTTGAGCACCTCGCCGATGCCCTTGGCGCATTCCTTCTCGAGGAACTTCGGCAGGGTGTCGTCGATCGCCTGAGGCTCGGGGATCACCTGCTCGATGC
>Ga0194116_10003621_pt1 | contig 18445 bp, 20 predicted proteins | sample TA2MahsurfametaG_4_FD_148617 | JGI IMG/M metagenome (GOLD analysis project Ga0194116, IMG submission 148617) | Freshwater microbial communities from Lake Tanganyika, Tanzania - TA2015008 Mahale S9 surface | ecosystem: Environmental > Aquatic > Freshwater > Lake | place: Tanzania: Lake...
ATCCGGACCCTGGGATCGAAGCCAGCGAAGACGACCACCCGCGCCCCCGAGTCGGTGAGGCGACCCAGCGTCGCGTGCGCGAGTCGACTCAGAGTGATGATATCCGTGGATAGACGGATGATGTCGTTGGCCCCCGCGCCGATGGAGATGAGGTCGGGGTTCCAATCGAGCGCCAAGGGCACCTGCTCCGTTGCCACCTGACGCAACTTCTTGCCGCGGACCGCGAGATTGATGTAGTTGAGCTCCGGGTTGTCGAGTGCGAGCCGGGAGGCGACCATGTCCGCCCACCCGCGGAAGGTTCCGTCGGGACGCTCATCCGACAGCCCCTCTGTGAAACTGTCTCCGAGAGCGACGTACCGATGGAACATACCTACTCGTAGACGATGACCTGACGCTGCATGCGCAGGGACATGACGAGGGCGACGATCCAACCGATGATCGTCCAGCCGAGGAGCAGGTTGATCCAGAACACGGACCAGTGCGGTACATCGCGCGCTGCCGCGATCGCCCACGGCAGCATGTATCCGGCCGTGAGGATGGCGACGGTGACGGCAATGACTTTCGTGATCGTCGCCGAGCGCGCCTGGGGTTCTATCCGCATGTTGTCCACGGCTGAAGTCTAGGACCAGAATGGGCGGGTGGAGCAAGATCGGTCGCGTTGTCACCGAGGAATATGAGCGTGACGTCGGACTGGACGGGTCGTTACCCGTGGCCCGCCGACCGCACCTGGGTGCGGGTCATGAATGCGACCACCCTGGACGGGTCCGTGGGGGGTGCAGATGGTCGGAGTTCGTCGATCTCCTCACCGGCAGACCGTGCCGCGATGGCCGAGGTGCGTCGGCTGAGCGACGCGGTGGTGATCGGGGGAGCCACACTCAGGGCGGAAAGGTATCGACCGTTGCGGGCAGCCGATCCCGATGGCCGCCGCGCAGCCGAGCTGAACGCCGCCCCCGTGCTCGTCGTCATCTCGGGCAGTTGCGACCTGCCCTGGGAGGAGCCCGTCTTCACCGAGTCCGACATGCGTCCCGTAATCATTACGTCGGGGTCGGCGAGTGCATCGCACCTGGCTCGCGCACGCGAGAACTGCGATGTCATCACCCTTCCAGGTGACACGCTGGGTATGGGAGACATTGTTGCCGCTCTTCAGGATCGGGGCCTCACTCGGATTGCATGCGAGGCGGGCCCACGTCTGGTAGCCCAGATGATCGACGAGGACGTCGTGGACGAGCTCGACATCACGTTCTCACCCGTGCTCGCTGGATCCACGTCACCGGCACACACCATCACGTCACCCCGCCGTTGGAACCTTCTGGAGCAGTGGGTGATCGATGGCTTCCTCTTCACGCGGTACGTCAAGGATGACTTGTTAGCCTGATCGGGTGATCACTGCGGAGGCGATCGTTCGCCTGCACGACCAATATCCCGGGCTCGCTGATGCTCCTGTTGCGCCCTTCGTCATCGATGGCACGGCCTTCGACACCGATGCAGCCCCGGTCGTGATGGGGGTGGTGAACCTCTCGCGGGACTCGACGTATCGCGAGAGCATCGCGATCTCGACGGAGTCCGCGGTGCGCAAGGCGCGCCTCCAGATGGTCGAAGGCGCCCATGTGATCGACATCGGCGCCGAGTCAAGCCGTGCCGATGCATCGCGAGTCGATGCGCGGGGTCAGATCGAACGGTTGGTACCGGTCATCGAACAGTGCCGGGAATCCAGCGTTCCCGTGTCCGTGGAGTCCTATGAGCCCGATGTCGTGCGGGCGTGTCTGAGCGCGGGAGCGGGCGTGCTCAATCTCACCGGAAGTGATCCCAACGATGAGATGTTGGCTCTGGCGGGGGAGGCAGGAGCATCGGTCGTGATGTGTTACGTCCCCGGCACGCACGTCCGCGATGGCTCACCCTTCACCATCCACGACGATCCGATTCCCCCGCTCATCGATTACTTCGGTCCGCGCATCGAGCGGGCACGGGCCCTGGGTGTGATGTCCCTTGCACTCGATCCGGGACTGGGCTTCTTCTACGGAGCCGCGATCAGCCCGCGGGAGAAGTACCTGCACCAGGCCCAGGTGTTGCTGCACTCGTTCCGGTTGCGCGAACTCGGACGTCCGGTCTGCCAGATCATGCCCCACGCATTCGACCTGTTCGAGGAGCGATATCGGCTCGGAGAGCCCTTTTTCACGGTGCTCGCGCGGCTCGGCGGAGTGGGTGTCTTCCGCGTGCACGAAGTGCCGGACGTGGCTCGTGTGCTCAGTGCGATGGGTGAACTCTCGACCTGACCGGGAAACGCTGGCGTCGACGGCCTCCCCTGGGTCACGATGGGGGAAGTCACCCCGAGGAGGCCGCATGTCCGAGAACTCCACGACCAGACTCAGCCGCGCTGCAGCGAAATACAAGCCCCATCGTGCCGAGGATCGATTCTTCGCCGCGCGCACCGATGCGCGGCACGCGTGCGAGGAATTGCGTTCGACCATCCGCCGATCGTCGATGCACGATGCGAGCAAGCAGGATTTGCTGGGGGCTGTGGCGCGCGCAGAGACAATGGTCGCCGCATTGATCCCCACGGCGCATCATCCGGGGGCCACGGCGAAGGAGATCGCCAAGCAGGTGGGACACCTCCGGGTGGCCGAGACCTGGATCGCCGCCGCGGATCGTGTGCTCGCTCGGCTGCGTGGCGGTGGGCCGGCGAATGTTCGGCGCGAGGTGGAGGAGCACCAGGACGCGGTGCTGTGGTGCGTGCGCGCACAGCGATGGGACGGGCACCTGACCGCCGCGGTCACCCACCTTGAGGCCGTGGTCAAGGAAGCGGAGGTGCACGCTTCGCGTCTGGCTGGGTGAGCCTGCCGAGTGAGCGGGCTGGGTGAGCGCAGCTGTAAGGGATGGTGCAGGCTTATCTCTCCGGGATCTGTGGGATTGCTCTCGAGGGACGTCGGGTATACCCTACAAATCTTGTATGGAATTGGAGGGGTTGTGTCCGATACGCCGGAGTCCATGACGATCATCGCGTTCAGCGGTGACCTGGACAAACTGTGGCCCACGATGATCCTCAGCTCCACGGGAGCTGCCAGCGGCATGGACGTCACGGTCTTCTTCACCTTCTGGGGGCTCTTCCCGCTTGTGCGCGACGACGTCCGCATCACCGGCTACGACGCGATGACCAAGATGCTTGCGGGGATGAACGCACCGGGCTTCAAGAAGGCCAAACTCTCCAAACTGAACATGGGCGGCATGGGCAGTTGGATGATGCGCAAGGTCGCCGGGAAGAACAAGGTCCTCCCACCCGAGCAACTCTTCGAGATGGCGCAGGACATGGGCGTGAAGATGTGGCCCTGCCAGATGACGATGGATCTTCTCGGCATCAAGCTCGATCAGATGCGCTCCGGCCTCGGTGAGCCGGTGGGTGCTGCCACGGCCCTGTCTCGCATGTCGAAGTCCCAGATCAACCTCTTCATCTAGCGAGATACCTTCCTACGGACCCACGAACGAGACGAGGAAACAGTGGAGACCAGCGACACGGTGGACGTGGTGACGACCGTCGATGCCAAGGGACAGTCATGCCCCATGCCGATCCTGATGGCGGCCAAGGCCGCGAAGGAACTCCAGCCCGGCCAGGTCATGCTGATCGAGGCGACCGACAATGGCTCCCGCTCGGATGTGCCCGCGTGGGTCGCGCAGACCGGCAATGAGCTCGTCGACTCCCGTGAGGATGGCGCGGTCCTGCGCTTCTGGGTCCGCAAGAACTAAGCGAGGGTTCCTCGCTCTGGCATCCTTACCGCCGTGCCCGAGCCGGTGGTGTGGCAGCCCGATGTGGAATCTGGTCGCGCGATGCGCGCCCTGGTCGCACGACTCGGTGTCGACGATTCGATCGGGGCACATCGCTTCTCGGTAGCCGATCCCGGAGCCTTCTGGTCCATTGCCTGGGATGACCTGGGCATCGTGGGCGAACGGGGCGAACGCTCCTGGGTCCCCGGTGGATTCGAATCACGTTTCTTCCCCGATGCGCGTCTCAACGTGGTCGACACCCTGCTCGCCGGAGACGGTGCCGACGTGGTGCTTGTCGGTGTCGACGAGGGAGGCACGGCGCGGAACCTGACCCGGGAGGAGGTGCGCGCCGCAGTCGGCGCCGCGGCCGCGGCGATGCGCGCGGAGGGCGTGGTCGCGGGTGATCGTGTCGCCGTGTGGGCGCCGAACGTCCCCGAGGTGGTGATCTTCGCCCTCGCCGCGCTCAGTATCGGTGCGGTCGTCTGCACCACACCGACGGACATGGCCCCGGATGCGGTCCTAGATCGGCTCACCCAGGTCGGCCCGGTCCTGCTGCTCGTCAGCGCACGGCACACCTACGGCGGTCGCGACTTCGATGATGCCCAGTCGGCCGAGATCATCTCCGAGGGAGTGGCGTCCGCGCGTATGGTGATCCGACTCGACGATTGGGACGCGTGGGTGGGGACGCACCAGGGCGCGCCGCTTGCACCCACCCCGCTGACATTCGACCATCCGGGGTTCATCCTTTTCACGAGCGGGACCACTGGAAAACCGAAGTGCATCGTGCACTCGGCGGCGGGGGTTCTCCTGAAGGTTCTGAGCGAACAGGTGTATCACCTGGATATTCGTGCAGGTGATCGAGTCACGTTCTATACGACCACCGGCTGGATGATGTGGAACTGGTTGCTGATGGCGCTGGGTGCGCGAGCCACCGTGGTGCTGATCGATGGCAGTCCGGTGTGGCCGCACGCACAGCGACTCGTCGACATCGCAGCACAACTCGACCTCACCTTCCTCGGCGTCTCAGCCAAGTACCTCGACCTTCTGCGCGGTGAGGGACCGCTGGATGTCGATCTGCCGCGACTGCGCACGTTGGCCTCGACCGGCTCCCCGTTGGCCCCCGAGTCCTTCGACTTCGCACGCGAGGAGTTCGGTTCGCAGGTGCATGTGGTGTCGATGTCCGGTGGGACGGACATCTGCGGGTGCTTCGTGCTCGGGGATCCGACGCGACCCGTGCATCGGGGGGAGATCCAGGGTCCAGCCCTGGGGATGGATGTGGATGTGGTCGACGAGTCGGGGACATCCGTCGGCGTGGGCGAGACCGGGGAATTGGTGTGTCGCACCACGTTCCCGTCGGTTCCGCTCGAATTCTGGGGTGACGATGGAACGCGCTTCCGCGACGCCTACTTCGCGCGCATCCCCGGGGTGTGGACCCACGGGGACTTCATCACGCGCACGGAATCCGGTGGCTTCGTCATCCACGGGCGCTCGGACGCCACCTTGAATGCGGGTGGTGTCCGCATGGGAACTGCCGAGTTTTATCCGGTGGTCAACGACCTGCCCTGGGTCGCGGATTGCGTCGTAGTGGGGGTCAAAGAGGGCCTCGATGAAGTGGTCGCCCTCTTCGTCGTGCCGGTCGCGGGAGAGACCCTCACGGCGGAGCGGGTGGCAGAGATCCGCGTGGCCCTGCGTGAAAAGAGAAGTCCCCGTCACGTCCCGGCGATCATCGAGGCGGTGCCCGACGTCCCCCGGACGCGATCGGGCAAACTCGCCGAGTTGGCCGTTGCCGATGCGGTGAACGAACGTCCCGTCCGGGACCTGTCCGGGGTGGCCAACCCGGAGTCACTGGATGCGTTCGCGCGCTGGGCGCGTGAAGGGTCGAGTGGCTCCGATCGAGCCGTGAAAGGAGGGGATTCCAGGTGAGTGAGCGATTCGATGTCGTCACCGTGGGACGCGTGAGCGTGGACCTCTACGCCCAGGAGGTAGGTGCGTCGTTCGCGGACCCGCAAACCTTCACCAAGTCGGTGGGTGGAAGTCCCACCAATGTCGCGGTGGCCGCAGCGCGGTATGGCCACTCATCCGTGGTGCTCACCGGCGTCGGTGACGACGCGCTGGGTGAGTACGTCTGCACCCGGCTGCGTCACTGGGGTGTCACCACCGACTACATCGCGCGTGTTCCCGGTGTCCTCACTCCGGTGGTGCTCGCAGCACTCGATCCGCCGGAGGAGCCGACGATCGTGTTCTATCGCGGTGAGGCTGCGCCGGATACCCGCATCGAGCGCACCGCCGAGCGTGATGCCATCGTGCGCGATGCGCGGGTGTTCTGGATGAGCCAGGGTGCCTTGGCGCAGGGCGAGACCGCCCGCAGCAGCCACGCCTGGTTGGAACAGCGTGCGCGCGCACCGTTCACGATCCTCGACCTGGACTATCGACCCACCATGTGGCCTGACGTGGAGACCGCGCGTGCTGCCGCGCAGCGGGCCATCGCCTGCTCATCTGTCGTCGTCGGCAATCGCGATGAGTGCACCATGGCACTTGAAGTGTCCGACCCCGACGCGGCGGCGGACGCACTTCTCACGGCTGGTGTGACGTTGGCCATCGTGAAGATGGGTGGCGGTGGCGTTCTGCTCGCGACCGGCACCGAGCGCGTGCGGGTCGCCCCCGTGCCCATCTTGGTTCTCTGCGGTCTCGGTGCTGGCGATGCCTTTGGTGGGGCCCTGGCACATGGGCTCCTGGCCGGGTCGGATCTACAGGAGATCGGTGAGTTCGCCAATGCGGCGGGCGCGTACGTTGCGACCAAACTCACCTGCGCCGACGCCATGCCCACCGCGGACCAGGTTTCCGCGTTACGCACCGAGGGAAGGACGCAGTGATGGACCGGACGGCCTACACCGATCTCATCGAGGCGCGGCTCCGCGACCCCGAGTCACTACGCCGTGCCCTTCGCGAGCGTCGACGTCGAGAACTGCTGGGCTCCGATGGGAACCTGCTCATCGTGGCGGCGGACCACACCGCGCGCGGCATGCTCGCGGTGGGCTCTGATCCTCTCGCCGTCGCCGACCGATTCACGTTGTTGAGCAATCTCGTCGCTGCTCTCTCCCTCCCGGAGGTGGACGGCGTGCTCGCCAGCGCCGATCTGCTGGAGGAACTCGCCCTCCTCGGTGCCCTCGAAGGCAAGCTCGCGATCGGCACGATGAATCGCGGCGGCATCATCGGCGCGCGGTGGGAACTCGACGATCGGCTCACCGCGTACGACTCCGAGCATGTTGAGGAGTTCGGTCTCGACGGCGGCAAAGTGCTTCTGCGCATCGAGCCGACGGATCCGGGTGTGGCCCGGACGCTGGAGATGGTCGCCGCGATCACGACGGAGCTCTCGGATCGAAGGATCATGTGCCTGGTCGAACCGTTGCCCTACCTCAAGGACGAGGCCGGTCGGGCCACGATCGACACCTCGGTCGAGGAACTCGTACGTGTCGTCGCCATCGCCTCGGGCCTGGGATCGTCGTCGGCGTACACCTGGTTGAAGATCCCGGCCGTCGCTCGCATGGCCGAGGTGGCTGGCGCCACGACCATGCCGATCCTGATGCTCGGCGGGGATCCCGGTGATCGTGCCGATGCGGTTTTCGACCTATGGCGGTCCGCGATGGCGCAGCCCAATGTGCGGGGCCTCGTCGCCGGTCGTGCTTTGCTGTACCCCTCCCACGGCGATGTGGTGCATGCCGTCACCGCAGCCGCTTCCATCGTTCACGGCTGAGGCGGATATGACCTGGTTCCTTCCCGCGGGAAGCGCAGCAACCACGGATTCCCTCGTCGACATCACCCCGGAGCGTGCGGGATGGCCGTACAGCGGGATGCGGATCGTGGAGTTGGCCCGTGGCCCCGTCTCGGTCTCCCTGGCTCGCGATGAAGCCGTGATCGTGCCGCTGTCGGCGGAGAACGTGACCGTGACGATCGACGGCGCCCCGTACACACTCGCCGGTCGGATCGGAGTCTTCGATGCGGTCAGCGACTGGATCTACGCCCCCGTCGGTAGCCATGTCGAAATCCGCGGCACCGGGGGAGAGGTGGCGATCTGCACCGCACGCGCGAGCGAAGTGTTCCCGGTCGCGTACGTGCCCGCAGCGGATGTGCCCGTCGAGGTGCGCGGGGCGGGGCGGGCCACCCGCCAGGTCACCAACATCGCCACCCCCGATTCCTTCCAGGGAGCACACAAGATCAATGTGTGCGAGGTGATCACCCCGGGTGGGAACCTGTCGTCGTGGCCACCGCACCGTCACGACGGGATCGGTGACTGCGGAGTCGAGAACGAGGAGATCTACTACTTCCGCATGGGTCGCCAGGACTCACCGCACGGAGACCCGCTCGGGCAGGGACTGCTGCACGTCTACACCGTGGACCGTCGGGTCGACGAGACGGTCACGGTGCGCGACGGCGACGTCTACCTGCTTCCCGAGGGGTATCACGGGCCCACCGTGGCGCCCCCGGAGTACCCGATGTACTTCCTCAACGTCCTCGCCGGACCCGCGGAGGATCGGACCATGGCGTTCTGCGATGACCCCGACCACCATTGGATCCGCGCCTCGTGGGCCGACCAGGAGCAGGATCCCCGCCTGCCGATGACGTCGGCGACCTCCCGGACGCGCCCATGACGGACATGCGCGTCGGTGTCCTGGGCGCCGGGCGCATCGGTTCACTGCACGCGCGCATCGTGGCCGAGGACACCCCGGGTGCCGTGCTGGCTGGCGTTGCCGACGTGCACGCGCCCAGTGCGGAGGCTGTTGCCGCGCGGTTCCGCGTTCCCGCAATGGCCGTTGACGAACTCGTAGCCAGTCCGAATGTGGACGCGGTGGCGATCTGCACGAGCACGGACACCCACGTCGATCTCATCGTCGCCGCGGCACGTGCAGGGAAGGCGGTGTTCTGCGAGAAGCCGATCAGCCTGGATCTCCCCGCCGTGGATCGCGCCCTCGCGGCGGTCGCCGATGCCGGGGTTCCGTTCATGGTGGGCTTCAACCGCCGATTCGATCCGGCCCACCGCTCGGTCCACGATGCAGTGGTCGATGGGGTCGTCGGCGACGTGCACCTTGCCCGGATCTCGAGCCGCGACCCGTCACCTCCGCCGCTGGACTACATCCGGGTCAGCGGGGGGATCTTCGTGGACATGATGATCCACGATTTCGACATGGCGCGGTTCGTGGTGGGGTCTCCGGTGGTGGAGGTCTACGCCAAGGGTGCGGTGCTGATCGATCCGGCGATCGGTGATGCGGGGGACTTCGACACCGCATCGGTGATGCTCACCCACGCCAACGGTGCGGTGACGATGATCGACAACAGTCGTCAGGCCGTCTACGGGTACGACCAGCGGGTGGAGGTGTTCGGTTCGCTGGGCCTTGCCGCGTCGGAGAATCCCGATGTGCACAGCGGGATCACGATCACGCGCGAGGGGTTGCGCGGTCAGGTGATCCCGCACTTCTTCCTCGAGCGCTACGCGGAGTCCTACCGCCGTGAGTGGCGGGCGTTCACCGACTACGTGCGCGATGGCGGCCCCTCGCCGGTTCCGGGTTCGGATGCGCGGGCACCGGTGGTCCTGGGATTGGCCGCGGGTGAGTCCGCTCGCACGGGGGCGCCCGTGCGGGTCACCGAGGGCTGACGATCCGCCCCGGTGGAAGGCGGGTTTCGACGACCTCGCCGCCCACAAGTTCCACCCGGTATGCCGCGCTGTTCGGATCGGTGTCGCGGTCGGCGATCACCTCGACCGGTGTGGTCCCCTCGTAGAGGATGCCGATGTAGTCGTCGGTGGCGTACGAGGTGGGAAGCACACCGTCACCGACGAGTTGGTGCAGCAGCGGTCGCCGCTGCTCCTCGGAGTCATAGTGGACACCGTTGCCATAGGGCAGGAGTGCGAGTGCGTTCGTGACGGGTTGCAGCACCTTGCCGAAGGAGTCGGTGGGTCCACCGACGTGCCAGCAGATCGATCCCGCGCTCACGCCCGCGAGAATCGTTCCCGACTCCCACGCCTCACGCATGGCGGCGTCGACACCGTGCAGGCGCCAGAGGGCGAGCAGGTTCGCGACGCTTCCGCCCCCCACCCAGATCAGATCCGCACTCGGGAGTAGTTCCGCGGGATCACGATTCGGTTGCGTGAAGAGGGCGAGGTGATCCACATCGCATGATGCGTTGGACAACGCCGAGTACATCTGGGAGAGGTAGGTGGGGTCATCACCGGATGCGGTCATGACCAGAAGGACGCGCGGCCTGTCCTTGCCCGTGAGTTCGAGTGCACGCAGGAAGGTTCTCCCCGGACGCTGCACCCCCCACAGTCCGGTACCGACGAAGCCACCGCTTGTTGCCAGGATGCGAGGGGTCACAGGCACGTTCTACTGCACGCACCTCACTGGGTTAGCATCGGGAGGCGCCCGCTGGCAGGAAGGCTGTCGGCGCGCACTCCCCAAGGAACATCCGTGAGTCGTTCTACTCGCATGCACGAATTCGATCCGCACCTGATGGGCACCGTGCTCGGATACGTCACCGAACGCCTGGCGCTCACCGAACCCCCGATCGACGGGCTCGGCGATCGCGCGGCCATGCGCGGGGCACTCGAGGGGTTGATCGGTGATGGACCGCGCGATCCGCGCCAGGTACTCGACGTGTACATCGACCATCTCGCGGACACGATCATGTCCGCGGACAGCCCACGCTTCCTCGCCTTCATCCCCGCGGCACCCACCAAGGCGGCCCTCCTCTTCGACATGGTGGTCTCGGCCGCCTCGCTCCAGGGGTGTTCGTGGCTCGAGGCCGCCGGGGCGGTGATGGCGGAGAACCAGGCCTTGGAGACCCTCGCCCGCATCGCTGGAATGCCGGCAGATGCAGGTGGTGTGTTCGTCTCTGGCGGCTCGGCGGGGAACCTCTCCGCCCTCGTGGTGGCCCGCGATACCGCGCTGCGGGAGCGCGGGGAGCAGACCAACAAGTTCCAGGTGATCGTCAGCGACCAGTCGCACTCCTCGATCGCAAATGCGTTGAACATCTGCTGGATGGAGCCGATCGTCATCACGACGACGGATGGTCGCCTCACGCGGGAGGAGTTGACGCGACAACTCGCGGGACGTGACCTTTCGAGAGTCGCCGCCATCGCCGGGACTGCGGGCACGACGAACGCCGGCATCATCGACGACCTAGCGGCATGCGCCGATCTGGCCGAGGAGCACGGATGGTGGTTCCACGTCGACGGTGCCTATGGCGGCGCTGGAATGCTGGATGATCGCGTTCGCCCCCGATACCGGGGTATCGAACGCGCGGACAGCCTGGTGATGGATCCGCACAAGTGGTGGTTCGCGCCGTTCGACTCGGCCGCACTGATCTATCGGGATCCGCGCCTCGCGCGTGCCGTGCACACCCAGGACGCGTCGTATCTCGACGTCATCCACACCGACGACTCGGACCTCAACCCCAGCGACCTGGCCTTCCACCTCACCCGACGCGCCCGGGGGATGGCACTGTGGTTCTCCCTCGCTGTGAACGGTCTCGATGCCTATCGGGATGCGGTGCGTGCGGCCAATGACATGGCCCGGTACGCGGCGGAGTGCATCCATTCAACGTCTGGACTGGAACTGATCCTGGATCCCGATCTCTCCGTCGTGCTCTTCCGGGTGGAGGGCTGGTCCGCCGAGGACTATGACAGCTGGAGTGAGCGGTTACTGCGGGAACAGATCGCCTTCGTCACCCCGAGCAAGTGGCGGGGGGAGACGGTGGCGCGACTGGCGTTCCTGCATCCAGCGACCTCGGCCGAGGTGGTCGACGAGGTCCTAGCGACGTTGCAGTAGTCGCCAGACTCCAGGAAGCACTCCCGCCGCTGCGGCGATCTTGATGGCGTCACCGATCAGGAAGGGCAGCACGCCGAGAGTGACGGCTTCCACCCAGGTGACGTCAATGGCGAACTTCAGCCAGGTCACACCGACGGCGTAGATCGCCAGGTTCCCGACCACCATGAGCCCGGCCGTGCGCAGCACGCTGTGGGTGGAGCCGTTCTCCGCGAGTCGACCGACGATGTAGGCGGCGATCACGAAGCCGAGGATGTAGCCAAAGGATGCGAGGGCGAAACCCGACTCCGCCTGGGAGAACCAGGGCACCCCGACGACCCCGGCCACGACGTAGAGCAGCATCGACAGCACGCCCCGCAGCGAGCCAAGGCTGGCGCCGACGAGGAGGACCGCGAAGGTCTGCAGGGTCAGGGGCACGGGGGTGAACGGCAGGGGGATTGCGACCTGCGCGCAGAGGCCCACGAAGGCGGCGCCTCCGACGACGAGTGCGACCTGCGCAGCCCACGTGCGGGCGGCGAAGTCCGCGAGGACACGGGGTGCCGGGGTGGCCAGTGCCATGGAACCTCCAGGTCGGTGGTGTCCCGCACTCTAGCGAAGGGGTGCCGGGTTATCCTAGCTTTGAGTGTGATCCCTCGGGAAGTCGCTGGGGAAGGCGTCCTTCACGAAGGAGGGTCACATGACGGTCGTCGTTACCGCGCAGGAGGCGTCTCCTGCGCGTGGTGTGTTGTTCGTGCACTCGGTTCCTCGGGCGCTGTGTCCGCATGTCGAGTGGGCGCTAGCCACGGTGTTCGCTGTGACGGTGTCCATCGACTGGGCCCCCCAACCGATTGCGTCCGGTGCCATGCGGGCGGAGATCCTCTGGTCGGGTCCGGCGGGGACCGGAGCCCGCATCGCCAGCACCCTGCTCGCCTTCCACCAGGCGCGCTTTGAGGTGACCGAGGATCCCGCCGGTGACCGCGAGGGGGAACGTTTCGTCGCTACGCCCGCGCTCGGGCTCTTCCGGGCCACGATCGGCGTGCACGGCGACGTCATGGTTCACGAAGATCGACTTCGGAGTCTGCTGGGCCGGTCAGGTGTGAGGGGTGAGTCGCTCGCCGACGAAGTACGGCGGCTCATCGGAGAACAGTGGGATGACGAGCTCGAGCCCTTCCGCGTGGCGCACTCGGACTCCACTGTCCGACTCCTGCACGAGGTCGTCTGATCAGAGCGGGATGTTCCCGTGCTGCCCGCGCACACCCGGTGTGTTCCAGATGACCTCGGCTACGGCCGTGCGGGTTCTCGTGGGGTCGACCACCTGGTCGACGACTCCCATCTCGACCGCGCGCGCGATACCACCCGAGATCACCTCGTGTTCTGCAGCAAGTTCCAGTTCGACCTGCTCGCGTGATTCCTCCGGGATCTCCGCGAGACGCCTGCGGTGCAGGATGCGGACTGCGGCAACCGAACCCATGACCGCGACCTCCGACGTGGGCCACGCGTAGACCCGTGTTGCGCCCAGGGACGCGGAGTTCATCGCTACGTACGCGCCGCCGTACGCCTTGCGCGTCACGACCGTCACGCGGGGCACCACGCATTCCGCGAATGCGTGCAGGAGTTTTGCGCCGCGTCGAACCACGCCCTCCCACTCTTGGCCGAGACCGGGGAGGTAGCCGGGGACGTCGACGAGCACGACGAGTGGCACGGAGAACGCGTCACACATGCGCACGAAGCGCGCCGCCTTCTCGGCACTCGCGGAGTCGAGGCACCCGCCGAGTCGCAGGGGATTGTTGGCGACGATGCCGACCGTGCGCCCGCCCAAGCGGCCGAGTCCGACGACGATGTTCGGCGCCCAGCGCGCGTGGAGTTCCATGAAGCTGCCCGCGTCCACGAAGCCCTCGACCAACGGGTGCACGTCGTAGGCGCGACGCGAGGACTCGGGCAGGAAGGCGCCGAGGTCGACGTCATCGATGGCTGCCATGTCCATGGAGCCCTGGGAGCCGAGGAGGGACACCAGGCCGCGGGCCTGATCGAGTGCCTCCTGCTCGGACTCGGTGGTGATGTGCACGACTCCGCTGCGGCGGCCATGGGGCTCCGGTCCGCCGAGGGTGTCCATGTCGACGTTTTCGCCCGTCACCGACCGCACCACCTCGGGGCCGGTGACGAAGATGCGACCCGCGGGACCGAGGATCACGATGTCGGTGAGTGCAGGACCGTAGGCCGCGCCACCCGCAGCGGGACCCAGCACCACCGAGATCTGCGGCACCTTTCCCGAGGCGCGGGTCATGGCAGCGAAGACGCGACCCACACCGTCCAGGCTGGCCACACCCTCGCGCAACCGGGCACCGCCCGAATGCCATAGGCCCACAACCGCGCAGGAGTCGGCGAAGGCGCGGTCGTATGCCGTGACGATGGCGCGACATCCTTCATTGCCCATCGCGCCACCCTGCACCGTGGGGTCGGTGGCGAAGGCGACCACGGGAGTCCCGTGGGCCAGGCCCACGGCGACGAGCACTCCGCGGTCATCCTCGGGAGTGATGGTGGTGAAGGTCCCGTCGTCGAAGAAGTGGGACAGGCGGGCACGCGGGGATCGAGGATCGAGCTCGTCGCTCATGTCAGGCGGTCCGGAAGACGACGGCGACGTCGTGGCCACCGAACCCGAACGAGTTGTTCAGTGCGGCGAGATCACCGGCCGGGAGTGGTCGCGGAGACCCGCTCACCACATCGAGATCGATGGCGGTGTCCAGGGTCACCAAGTTCGCGGTGGGGGGGACGACGCGGTCGCGGAGCGCGAGGATCGCGAAGATCGACTCGACGGCCCCCGCGCCACCGAGCAGGTGACCCGTCATCGACTTCGTGCCGGTGACCACGGCGTGATCGGTATCCGAGCCGAGCACGCGGCGAATGGCGACCGCCTCGGCGATATCGCCCTGCGGTGTCGAGGTTGCGTGCGCATTGATGTGCGCGACGTCTGCGGGTGTGAGTCCGGCGTCAGCGAGTGCTGCGGTGATGGCACGTGCGGCACCCGCGCCATCGGGATCGGGCTGGGCGATGTGGTGACCGTCGGAGGTGAGACCCGCCCCGCCGTAGACCCCGTGGATACGTGCACCGCGTGCCCGCGCGAATTCCTCCGACTCGAGGACCAGGACTCCTGCACCCTCACCCATGACGAAACCATCGCGGTCGACGTCGTAGGGGCGGGAGGCGCGGGCCGGATCGTCATTACGTGTGGAGAGAGCGCGCATGGATGCAAACCCGGCCATCGTGATCGGGTGGATGACCGCTTCGGTCCCTCCGGCGATGACGACATCCGCACGCCCGGTCTGGATCATGCGCGCCGCGTAGGAGATGGCCTCGGCACCGGAGGCGCAGGCACTCACCGGCGTGTGGACGCCGGCGCGGGCACCCACCTCGAGACCGACGATCGCCGCGGGGCCATTGGGCATGATCATCGTGACCATATGCGGGGAGATACGTGAGGGCCCGCGATCGAGCAGGAGGTCGTAGGCCTCCATCAACGATATGAGCCCGCCCATCCCCGTGGCGATCACGGTTCCCAAGCGCTCGGGGTCGACCTCGGGTGCACCGGCATCCGTCCAGGCTTCGCGTGCGGCGATCAACGCCGCCTGCTGTCCGCGATCCATGCGTCGGGCCTCAACGCGGTCCAGCACCTCGCCGGGTGGGACCTTCAACTGACCAGCGATCTTCGACGGCTGGTCGGCGACCCACTCCGCGTCGATGGTGGTGATCCCGGATACACCCGCCAAGGCGGCAGCCCAGGACGTGGCCACATCCCCACCGAGGGGTGTGGTCATACCCAGGCCGGTGACCACCACGGTGCGTGCCATGGTGCCTACGAGTTCGCCTCGATGTAGGCGACGGCATCGCCCACGGTCTTGAGGTTCTTCACCTCTTCATCGGGGATCTTGACCCCCCACTTGTCCTCCGCCGCCATGACGACCTCGACCATCGAGAGCGAGTCGATGTCCAGGTCGTCGATGAAGGACTTGCTGAGCTGCACGTCGTCGACGGGTACGCCGGCAACCTCGTTCACGATGCCGGCGAGGCCGACCAGGATCTCTTCCTTGCTCATCTCGCACCTTTCGTCGGGATTCCCCACGCAGGGGGACATTCTGTCGAGTGGCTAGGGGAGGGTGACCACCTGTGCCGCGTAGACCAGCCCCGCGCCGAATCCCACGATCAGAGCGGTCCCCCCATGGGGTGCCTCCCCGTCCGTGAGCATCCGGTCCATGGCCAGGGGGATGGAGGCCGCGGAGGTGTTTCCGGTGAACTGGATGTCCCGGGCCACCGGGACCTCCGGGGGAAGGGCCACCGCCTTGATCATCGCGTTGGTGATGCGCATATTCGCCTGATGGGGGATGAAGGCGTCGAGATCCTGCGCGGTGATGCCCGCGGCATCGAGTGCTCGCTGACACACCTTCGCGATCTCACCGACCGCCCAGCGGAAGACCTGCTGCCCCTGCATGACGAGGGTGGGGAAGTCACCGCCTCCGTCACGGAAATCGATCAGCGACTGCGTCATCGTGATCGCCTCGCACTGCGAACCGTCGGCACCCCAGACGACCGGCCCGATCCCGTTGACATGGGAGGGCCCGACCACAGCGGCGCCCGCGCCGTCGGCGAAGAGGAAGGCGCTGCTCCGATCATCGAGATTCACCCATTCGCTGAGTTTCTCGACCCCGACGACGAGCACGTACTGTGCGCTGCCCGCGCGGATCATGTCCGATGCGAGTCCGATGCAGTAGCAGAAGCCCGCGCATGCTGCGGAGACATCCATCGCCGCGGCGTTGACCGCACCGATCTGGTGACCCATCACCGCAGCCGCAGAAGGAGTTTGGTACGGATGGGTCACGGTGGCCATCACCACCATGTCGATCTGTGCCGGATCGATACCTGCCCGTTCGAGTGCGATGGTCGCTGCGGCCCGACCCATGTCGACGACGCTTTCGTCGGGGTGCGCCCAGCGACGCTCGATGATCCCGGACCTCTCGCGGATCCACTCGTCGGAGGAGTCGATGCGCTGGCAGATCTCCGCATTGGTGACGATGCGCTCAGGGCGGTAGCTCGCAACGCTCATGATGCGAGCGAACTGTGCACCCGTCGTCGTGGCTAGGGCGTGGGTCATGCGGGGACCTCCCCGCTGATCGGGTGCAGGCGGAGGAGTGGTTGCCCGGGGTTCACCGGATCCCCGTTGTCGGCGAGCCACTCGACGATCGCGCCCCCATGCGGTGCCTGCACATCGAGGGACTCACGCAGATTCGCTACGGTGCCCACCACCGAACCGGGGGCGAACTCGAATCCGGTCACCGCATCGGTGACACGTGTGAAGGCCCCTTTGGCCGGTGACACGATCAATCGCCAGGTTGGCTTGCCATCGAGTGGTGACACGGTCCCGTGATCGCGGATGAGTCGCCATGCGGCGTCCAGGTCGTCGGGTGTCTTGACGGCCAAGGTCTCGACGCCGGGCAATGCGCGTTTGGCGAGTCCGGTCAGGGTGCCCGCCGGGGGGATCTCGATCAGGGCCGTGACCCCGAGGTCGGCCATGGTCTGCATGCAGAGATCCCAGCGGACGGGGTTGCTGACCTGGGAGACGAGTCGACGAAGCACCTCACGCCCGTCATGCACGACCTGCCCGTCGGCATTCGAGATGAGACGCAGCCGCGGATCGTGCGTGCTGATCGCATGCGAGAGACGCTCCAGGTGCGCGACCGCCGGTGCCATGTGCTCGGTGTGGAAGGCGCCGGCGACCTCGAGCGGTCGAACCCGAGCTCCCTCCGGAGGTGCCTCCCCGAAGGACGCAAGTTGCGCGAGGGTGCCGGCTACCACGATCTGTCCGGCACCGTTCATGTTTGCGGGGGTGAGGCCGGCCGAGCGTGCTGCTTCGACAACGACGTCGGGATCGCCACCGAGGACGGCGCTCATCCCGGTGGGCGCGATCGCCGATGCACGTGCCATCGCCGCGCCGCGTTCCCGAACGAAGATCATCGCCTGCTCCGCCGTCATCACGCCCGCGCCGACGGCGGCGGTGATCTCGCCGACGGAGTGCCCCGAACCGGCACCGATCGACCCGTACGCCTCGGAGGGATGCGGGAAGAGTGTGAGCAGGCTGACCAGGCCGGCGCCGACGATCAGGGGTTGGGCCACCGCGGTGTCACGGATGGTGTCGGCGTCCGAGACCGTTCCGTGGGTGACCAGATCGATCCCGGAGACGACCGACAGCCACTCGAGCCGCTCGCGAAATCCGGGAACCTCGAGCCAGGGGTTCAGGAAGCCCGGGGTCTGAGCACCCTGACCGGGTGCGACGACAACGAGCACGGGCACCACCTTCCGAGAGGACGACGACCGCAACCTACCGCAGCGCGGCTAGCCGACGTTGACGCCGACGATGCTCCCGACGAGGTACGTGACGCCCGCAGCTCCCGCACCCCAGAGCAGTTGACGACCCGCGGAGAACAGCGCCCCGCGTCCGCTAAAGCGACCCACCAGGCCTCCGACCACGACGAGGCCCAGGACCGCGAGCACGATCGCTGTGATCAGCGCTGGAACACCGCTTAACAGGGCGTAGGGAATCACGACGACCGACGCCCCGATGGCGAAGGAGACGAAACTGAATGTCGCGGCCTTCCAGGCGGAGCCGAGATCGCTGGGGTCGAGTCCGAGTTCCTCGCGCACCAGGGTGTCCAGGGCGGTGTCGGGGTTGGCCATGAGGCGCCGCGCCAATTGCGCTGCCTCGTCGCGGGGCACGCCCTTGGCGCGGTAGATCAATTCGATCTCGCGTTGCTCCGCTTCGGGCTTCTCCTGCAACTCCGATGCCTCGAGTGCGATCTCGCGCTTGAACAAATCACGTTGACTCGCCATCGACACGTACTCACCGG
>Ga0194116_10003631_pt1 | contig 18405 bp, 5 predicted proteins | sample TA2MahsurfametaG_4_FD_148617 | JGI IMG/M metagenome (GOLD analysis project Ga0194116, IMG submission 148617) | Freshwater microbial communities from Lake Tanganyika, Tanzania - TA2015008 Mahale S9 surface | ecosystem: Environmental > Aquatic > Freshwater > Lake | place: Tanzania: Lake Tanganyika...
CCCCAATCCCCAAAATTAATATTCTATTATGTATAAATTATGTAATCCAATTCGATCTTTAATAATTTGAAAGGCCAATTTTCGAAAAAAAAAAATTTAAATATCCCTTATTATATTTAGCCCAATAATTGATTTTGCAATTATTTATTTGTTAATAAAATTAAAATTTTAAAATTATTAAAAATTTTATACTAAAAATATTAAATAAGAAAATGTTGAAATCCCTTTATCGTAATTTGATAATGACCGCCTTTGGTCAATTTGTTGAAAACTTTGATGAAAAGATTATTGAAGTTAATCAATGGGGTGGCAAATTTATTGCAGAGAATTTAATAATAAAGAAAAATGCTCTAGATTTCCTATCAGAGAAAATAGGAATTCCTTTAGAGATCAAATACGGTTTAATAAAAAAAATTGAATTGGAGATTGAATGGGATAAATTCCTTTTATCAAATTCTTCTTTAAAATTTTCTGAAGTCCATTTAATGTGTATGCCAGGACACAATTATGATTCTAGTTTTAAAAATAAAATAGTTTCAAAGCTTAAAAATGATTTGATAGAAAAGAAATTTAAGCATATTTGTGAAAACTTTTTTAATGAGAAATTAACTGAAATAAAGAATTTTTCCCCAAACTTGAATTGGAAACAAAAATTTTTAAAAACTTTTACTGGAAATATCAACATAAGAATTGACAATTTTCATTTGAGATTTGAAGAAAATTATCTAAATAAAGCTTTTGACTTTGGAATTGCTATTAGCTTAATAGAATACAAAAATACAGATAAAAATGGTATGGAGCTTTTTTTAGACCATGAAACAAAGGTCAAATTAGGGAAATGTTTCAGTGTGGTTGAGATTCATAAATTTGCAGTTTACTTCAACAACTCTGAGAAAAAATTCTCACAAGATGAAATCAATTTTAATTTGATATTTCCAGATTTTAAGTTAGATAATAGTCATATAAATATTAGAAATAATCCCAACAAAAGTTTCAATAAAGATAATAACAAAAATAATTTATTTTTTTCGCAAATTAAAAATAATTCAATGATCTCGAATAATTATAGCAAGAGTAGTAATAAATCTTATAGTTCTGCAAAGTCGTTTTTACCAATCGAATACGAGCAGTATTTTGATTTTTCATCCAAAATTTTTAATACTTTTTCATATGAATATACCAATCAAAATTTTATAATAGAACCAGTAGATTTATATTTAAAGATCAGGAAAAATACAAATCCTCAAATGAATAATGATTTACCACTTTCATCAATTTTAATAGATAACAATAGTGAGTTTAATATTGTTTTCAATGAAGGAATATTAAATGATTTGATTTATTTGAAAAATCTTAGAAGTTATCAAATAAATGAATTTACTAATTTTGATCCAAAACACTTATTTGAGATGAAAAACATAAACTTAGAAGAATTACAAAAAATACATGGTGGAAATTTGATTGAAATTCTTAAAAATAATTTAAAAGAATATGAATGCATTTCAGAACTTTTTGATTTGTTAGAACCAAAAATTAAGCTCGAAGAAGGATTGGGGATAAAAAAAGCATTTCTAAAAGAAAATTATACTAAACAGCAAAAGATATTTTTATTTAAAGCAGCAATCCAAAAAATAATAGAGCTAAAAAACAAGGGAAAATTTATTAAGGATATTTTATATAAAAAACTATATTTGATACAAAAATATAAAAAAATTTACAATTTAATATTATTGAATCAACATGAGTATACACAAATTAAACTTAAACGAGAAGAATTGCTATCTTTTTCCTTATATGGAAATAAAATAATTTTTCAAGATTTAAATGAAGCACATGCAAATATAATAGACATTCAAATGGAATTAGATGAAAAATTAATTTTATGGCTACGCCTCGATACTTTATTGAAATTCAAAAACTTTTTAGAAAATTTAATAAACACTGATAAGCAAAATGAAAATAAAAGTTTTTTCAATTACTTTTCTATTGATCTTAGCAAATTGAATATTTTCAAGAAGTCTTCAAATAATGAAATAAAAGAAAACATAATAGAAAAAAATTCAAATATTTTTACAGAGGCAGAATTAAGCGAGAATAACTATGATTCTATTTCAAGAATAATTAATTCTGATATTGATGAAAGTGAGAAAATTAATAAAGAAATTAATAAAATGAAATTTCTAGAAAAAAAAACAATTAGCTTTAATAGCTTTAAATTCGAAAATATCAATTTAATATTTCAAGGGAATTCAGTTGAGAATTCAATTGATTGCTATAATACAGGATTTAGTTTGGAAAAAAAAAAAGATCTAATTAAAGTTAATTTGCAGAAAGTTCTTTTTCAAGCTTATGAATCTACGAGATCAAAAAAAAGAGTATTAATAGTTGATGATTTTAGTATTTCAGACTTAACTCTCCCAAATTCAAAATTCAATTTTATTCTCACAAAAACTAAAATGATTCGATATATAAATACCTTTCAAAGTTTCGAAATTAAATCTTTCTATGATGATATAGGATACGACCAAGATGGATTTGTGCAAAAAATCACCCAAAATGAATTAAACTTAGTAAGAAATCACTTTTTCAAATTTCTAAATAAAGCATATGTTAATAATAATATAAAAAGGAATTTAGTCTGCGATGTTAAAGATTTCGATTTATTTTTGAATTTACCATTCTATAAAAATTTAATAAGAGTGTTCAATGAAATTCAATCTGAAGATAAATATTTAAATATAAAATTATTAGAATTGGAGAAATTGTTTAATTGCAAGGAAGAAATTTTATTAGAGAAAATAAAAAAAGTTCTTGAAAATTGTAAAAAATTTTATGATGAGCATAATATTAAGAAATGTCAAAAACAATCTGGATTTAAAGAAAAAGTAGAAATTCCCATAGATAAGGAGATATCAGTAATAAATCAAGTCATAATATCTAATGATAATATAAAAACTAATAAAGAAAAAAATAATGATAACAAAAATGATTTCAAAAATGATATTCTTATTGAAGGAAAAATTGATTATGAAAATGATTGTTTTTTAAATAAATCAGATGCTATAATAATAAATAATAAAAATAATGCTGAATATAATGTATCCAATAAAAATGGAAATGAATATTCGCTCTTGCAAAATTTTTTAAAAGGAATAAATCTTAATAAATTTAAAAAGAAAATAACAGATTTCAGCATAAGCGAAATTAAATTTTCGAAAATTCGAATATTTTTGCTGAATAATTATTATGACGAGGATTATAAAGCATTTGTTTTAGAATTAAATAATTTCAATTCATGTACAAATCGAATAAAAAATAATGTTTCGATTGAAAATATTAGTTTATACCACACCGATAACTTTTTAATTTCTATATCAATAAATTCAAATGAAAGAACAAAAATACATAAATTTTTTGATAACTTTAAAGTAAAATTCAAATCAGATCTATTAGAAAATCAAAAAGAAAGAATTTTGATAAACTTCCCAAATGATTTGATTTTGACAATTAATAAAAATATATTATATTTGCTGTTCGAATTCAAAAAGAACATTTTAAGTCTCTTATTAGATTATGATTTCCAAAAAAATAATTCAAGTATTAAACAAATAAGGGAACACATCAGAGAAGATGAATATAATTTAAAGGAAAGTTCATTCAAAATTAAAAAAGATAAAATCGCTTTTTTAAAATACCTTAATTTAAAATTGAAGAACTTATTAAATCTATGTAAAAATAGAGAAACAGATACACAAATTCTAATCTTAAAAGAAAATTTTATAAAGAAGTATTTAATAGAATTGGAAAAAATGAAAAAAAATTTTAATACTAATAAAAATCATAATCAAAACCAAGAGAATTTATTAGAACAACTAAATGATTTTTATTTTAATGATGAATATGAAGTCGCTTCAGATGATGATAATAATAAAAATTTTTTCGTTGATGACACATCAATATTAGACAAAAATTTGAAATTGATAAATAAAAACAAAGATACAATTATAAACGAATCAGATAACCCATTTAATATTTTAACAAGAAATTCAGTAAATTTTCCAACATATATTTCTAATTCTGAAATAATCCTTCATTGTAATAAAGTAGTTATTTTATTTGAAGAATACTCAGAAAGTACTATAGAAAATAAGATGAATGAAAACAATAATGATTCTCCCAATAATAATTCTTATTATTATACTCAGGAATCAATAATTAAAAAAATGTATTATTTAGTCTTGGAAAAAATTAATCTGAAAAAAAATAAAAATTTAATTTTGGAAGAAGATATAATTGATTTTGATTTATCAAATTTGATTATGGGAATTTTAAATCCAATGAATTTTTATGAAAAAGATTATAAAGATATGGTAAAAAATAATGAAAAATTAATTAAAATGATTGAATCATCCTCAGAAATACATAAAGAATCTATAATAATGAATTTTAAATTAACAGAAAAATTTACCCTAGATTTATTAGAATATGAAAATATTAATTATTTAAAAGAGAAAAATTTAAATCTCAAAAGAAAAAGAGATATTTATTTTGATATTAAAATAGATGATTTTAATATCAAATTAAAAAATTTGTTATTTTTTAGCCAAGATTTAAATAAATATATAGATGATTTGAATTTTTTAATTGATAAAAATATACCAGATTTATTGTCAAGATTACCAGTTTCCGAAGAAGAATCTAAACTCAAAGAAAATACTGAAAAAAAAACAATCTTGAATGAGGTTAGAGGTTTACATGAAAATTTAGTTTACGAAAAAGAAGTTATTTCAAATGAGAGAAATTCTCTTAATCCCCAATACTTAATAAACAAAATTGAAAATCTGTTTCATAAAATTCAAAAGGTTTTATTAAAAAATCAAAAAGATATTTTGAAAAATTTAAACATGACTAACAAAAAATACAAATCTAACATAACTAACAATCTAAATACCACAGATGAGATAAATGAAAACCAATTTTCAAATGAAGATTTTTCAATAATTAATAATGACATATATTTACTAAATTTATCAATGAGTGAAAATAACTTTAAAAAAAATAACAATCTCACAAAAATAAATAAAACCAAATTTTATCAAAATTCTAAGAATTCAGAAATTGATATAACTTTTGAAATTCAATCAAATATTAAAAACTTAAAAATTAATTATTTTGATGTTAATGAAGAACATAAATTTATTTTTAATTATCAAAATATCAATATTCCTAGTGCATCGAATAATATGGGCTATAAAAGATATGAAAGTCTTCTTAATAATAATAGATACAATAATAAAAAAACAGAAGAACATTATAAAAAAGATGATAATAAGTATTTTACTTTAAATATATCAAATACTTTGAAGTTTGATAGAAATTTTCATAAACAATATAATCCTTTCATAACGAATTTCAACATAGAAAAAAAAGAAGATATAGTCTTATTTATAAATGAATTTGAAGTGAAAAGTACAAATAAAAACTTCATCTTTAAATTACTCTCCAAAAATATAGATGAATCAGCCAATGAAGGGAAAAATAATAAAACCAAGGATCAAAATGGAAATTTAAACTCCAAACCTTTATTCGAATTTTATTCTGATATTCAAAAAAATCTAAAAATAATAGATCTTCAAAATTTATTTTTTTATTTTGATAATAGTAGTTTGCAAACAATAAAAGAATTACAAAATTATTATAAATTATTTAAAGAAAATATTAATGTGTTAAAAAACAGTATAAATGAAATAAAAATGAAAATTGAAAGAATATCAATAAAAATCTTTTTAAGAAATGTTCTAGAAAACAAAAAGACAATTTCATTTTCTAAAAATAATTTTTCAATTGATAATAATATCACTATTAAAAATAATTCTTTTGATGTTTTAAAAATTAATAATTTCAATATATTAATCTGTTTATTTGAATTTTCAGAAATTAATTGCATAATTCAAAATATACTTGTAGAAAATGGAATAAAAAAACAGATAACTCTCGAAAATTCGAAATTTACTTCAAATGTTAAAAAAATTTCCGAAAAAACAAATAATAAAGCTAATAATGAAGTTATCAGTAGACAATTTGAAAAAAATACAACTATGAATAAAACCCTGTACGAAAATAATTATTATAAAAATAATTCCAAGTTGGATTGTAATTGTGAAATTAATCAATACTTAAATGATTATTCAAATGTAAATAATTTATATATTTTAGGTCAAAAAAATAACACTAAAAATTCACTTAATTTATGTATCGACATGTTCATTTTGGATCTAACTAATAATAGAGCCAAGTCTCCTAAATCGGAAAAAACAAAATTTGTTAAAATTAATTCTATAAAATTCACCAAATTTGTTGAAAATGTTATCAAAATAGAAAAAGGTGTTCAATTTGAATTTCATTATTTTCATGTTTTAGTATTAAGAGATATTCATAAATTTTATATGAATGTCCAAAAAAGTTTTGACTTTGAAAAAATAAATAAAAATTTAAATAAAACTGTGTCTCAAGAAAAAAACCTCCAAGAATTTAATAATAATCTTTTGGCAGAAAGCATAATTAAAGAGAAAGAAAATTGTTCTCCTAATGGAATTATAAATCAAGAAAAAAAATATGAATCAGAAATTTTAGATACAATACTCAATATAAATTATGTTGAATTCTGTATAAATGATTTTTTCCTAAAAGAAAAATTTAATGAAATAACTATTAATCCTTCCAATAATATTCGTATTTTAATTGAAGATATTTTCCTAAGCAAAATAATATCTAATAATATTTCATTTCATAAGAACGATAATTTGAATACTACAAATGAAAACAATACATTTAAATTTGATTTCTCGGTTTTTTTTTCCATTTATATATTTTTAGCAGAAGAAAAAATTTTCCAATTCTCTAAAAATAAAAAGAGTAACAATATCAACCTTTTCAGCTCTAATTTATCATTACCAAATGCAGAAAAAAATTTTCCAATAAATAAAAGAGAAATTGTTTTACATGATGAAAACTGTAATGATTTAGAAAATTTAAATATTTCTAAAGATAATGTTTATGAACGAAAAGATAATTTTTATTTTGAAAATCACTATATGGAAAGCGAAGAAAACTATAAACCTGATATGAATAATTATTTAGAAAATGTAAATTTCATCTTCAAAAAATCAGAATTAATAATAGATATTCCATTAATTAAACTTATTTTATCTGAAAAAATTTTTGGAGTTTTAAAATTAATAAAAAATTATTTAAGAGTCTCCAAACACTATTTTAAAGAATTAAAAATTAATTCAAGAATTAATACTCAAAATAATGTAAATTTTAATAGTAAGCCGATTGAGCTTGTATTGGAGTTTTTAAATTTGAATTTTTTTAGAATAAACATCAGTAGTATAATTTTCAAATTTAAGGAAACAATTCACACTCAAATTAACTCTGATTTTAATTTTGGAAACTCCATCTTTGAAATTCAGAATTTTAATAAAGAAACAAAAAATAATAAAAAAATTTTTGAAAATAAAAATTATTTTTATATAAAAGAAAATCCAGATGAAGAAGAAAACATAATTAATCAAAATCTTAGCGAGAAACATAAAATAAAAAACAGACAAAAAAAGTCTTTCGAAAAAGTCAATAATATAAATGGCCCAAAGGCCACAGATCAAGAATATGAAGAAATAAAAAATTTAAAATTAATAGATAATAATCCAATTTTTAAAAATAATAATAATCCAATAAATCATCTTAATGATTATGATATTAAAAATGAGGAAATTACAGAGAATATCAATAATATGAAAAAAGAAGAAATTGAAAATTATAATGAAAATTTACATTTAACAGAATTTGATCAAAATCTATATATAAAATTCTCTTTTGAATTTTTTTTTAATAATTATAAAAAGACAGGAGATACAAAAAGTGATAAGATGAAACTTATAAAATTAAATGATTTTTCAGTTAATCTCAATGCTTGCCAAGTTTATTTTTTTAACAAAATCAAAACCAAATTTTCAAATTTTCTTGATGAAAAAAACTTTATAGTTTTTCCTTTCGATATTAATATAAATTCGAAAGATGAAATAAATGTAAATTTAAATAATATTGAATTTGATTTTTCAATCAGGAAAATATCTTTGCTAAGAAGAATAAAAAATCAAATGGAAGATAATTATTTAAAAACAAAAAATGAGTATCTACTAAAGAATAAAAATTACAACAAGGAGAAATCTAATTCCAATAATAAGTTATTTTCAAATAAAAAACCAAAATTTAAATTATTCTATGAATTTGAAAATAAAAAAGATAAAATAGACAAGAGCAACATTAATAGCCTAAAAAATAATAAATCCTTTTTAGTTTCAAAAAGAGATATAATTAAAAAATCTTTATTTGAAAATAAAATAATTAACATGAAATTAAATAATTTATCCCTTATCATTTCTAAAGAGGATTCAATAAATTCAAAAATATTTGAACCCTTGTTCAATCTAACATTGAAAAAAACAAAAATAAAACTCCAAAATGAGGAAATTTCGATTCAAAGCAATATATTAATAGAATATTTTAACAATTTAAACTTATTTTGGGAACCTCTGATAGAAAAAACTTGTTTCAATTTAAAATTTATTAATTCATCTTTGAATTTATGCGAAACTTTTATAAATTTTGAAAAAGGAATCAACATAAATTTTACATTACAGATCATTAAGAATTTACAAGTTATTATAGATGATAGAAATAATATTGATAAATATTCTAACTCAGAGGAAATAGCCCAAAATTTTGTCAATTTAAACTTCAATTATGATACCAATGAAGGAAATAATTTAAATAATTTTCTAAATACAATTAATAATAACCGAACAAATTCAGATGCTAATTTTATAAATTCCCCAAAAGGATTTGCTTTAAATTATAATCACACTAGCAGAATTAATGTTCCCAATTTTAATAATATAAAATCTAAATATAATTCAGCTCATATTAATTATAATAAATCATGCAGTAATTTGAATAATATCAGTGCTTTTGAAAATTTGGAAAAACCTATTAAAAAAACATTCTATTTGAATTCTTCATTTTCAAAAATTGAAAATGATTTTTATTCAAAAAAACAATTTAGACTTAATAATAATTATATTGAAAATTTGCTGCTAAAAAAGTCCTATTATTTTCAGATAGAAAATCTTATCGGAGATGATCTGCTTTTAATAATTGATGAGAAATCAGTGATAAAAATTTCCAATAAGCAAATAATTCCAATTGAAAAGGTATTTATAAAAAATGAAAATTTGAAAAATTCATTTATAAGAAATAATGATTCTATGATTTCTCTTAGGTCATTTAATTCTATCGGGTCTGAAAATACAGCTCATAATTGCAAATATAAAAATTTCAAAAAATTTAATCAAAAAAATGAAAAGCTATTTAAAATAGACAAAATACAAAACATAAATTTTCAAATTCAGCAAATCAGGAAAACATTCTCAGTGAACTTACATAAAAATTTTCAAGAAATCGAAATCGCTGAAAAAAACCATAAAATGAATAAAATAATTGTTTCTACTTTTATTGATTATAACGGAAGAAAAGTTTTTTCTTTCAAATCTGCATATAAAATTATCAATAAACTAAGAAATATCGCAGTAGAAATTAATCTATTTATAAAAAGTGATAACATAAAAACAAATAATATTAATCAATCTGAAACTTCATCTCATTCGATTATTATTCAACCCTTAGGAGAAATATATGTTCCATTTCGAATTATGGATTTCTTTTCATTGAAAATTCGACCTTATTTAAACGATATGAATTATTATCAACCCTATTCTTTTTCTGAAACAATTGAAAAGGAGAGTAAGTTTCTGAAAGATGGAATCATACTTAGGATTCAAGATGCAAGATTGGATAAAAAAATTGTGTTTGATGATGTTTACTTATGCGTATACACTGAAATAGTAGATAATGAGTTTTATGATGAGAATCAGCTTTTTATTGATTATAATATGGAAATTCAAAATTACATGCCACATAAATTTCTTATGTTTTTTGACGAGGAAAAGGTTGTTTCTAAAACAAATATGAATAATTCAAACACAGAACTCTATTATGATTTAAATTATTTAAAAGATAATTTAATTTATTTGGACTCTTTTTCACTTTTAAAATTAAATTCTTTGAATATTGAATTTATTAGCAACAGTTATTTAAATAATATAAAATTCCATAAAAATGCAACGAAAAAAATTATGAATATTGTAAATTTAAGTGAGAAAAAATTTGTTGATACAATTTTAGAAAATTTAAATAGCTCAAATAACGATAATATGAATATTAACAATCAATTAAGTAATGAAAATCCAAATGAAAATTTGGAAAATAATAATGTGAAAAAATTACTTTTAAAAAAAGAAAATATTTTGAATATTAATTTGGAGAATTTAATGAATAAGAATTACCAATTAATCCAAATAAAATCTCCTTTAAATGATTGCAAAAATGATAGATTCATGATGAAAGTTGATCTTCAGTTAATGAAAAATAAAATAATCATGCGATTTTATGTAGACGTAATTATGATTAATCAATTAGATGAAAATATCAATATAAATATAAATAGAAATATCAACAAAATTAAGAAATATTTTGTAAACGATGAAAACATAAAAACTTTTTTAAAAGAAACAGAAAACATTAATTTGAATAGCTTGAAAGAATATTATAAAATTTTGAATAAATTGTGTTCTTCCTATATGGATAATTGTAGTCACTCTTATAATAGATTAATAGGAAATCAAATTCAAATTGAAAATTTTAGGAAAGAAAAGAACTTTCATAATTTGGAAAATGATATAATTTTAAGTAATTGTAATATAGAAGACAGAGATAATTTAAAGTTTAGAATGGTTAATAATGAGCATATTGATAATTTAAATGATTTTGAAAAAAAATCAGAAAAAGATGAGGACAAAAATAAGCGTATGAAACAACAAAATAATGATTATGCTCTTCGAAATCATCATCAGAATTTAATTTCAAAACCCGATCAGTCTAACAACAAATCCTCTCCTTACTTAAGTAATTTTAATGTCAATAATTATAATTTAAATTCCAATAATGGTGATTTCAAAAGAAATGTTTTATCAAAAATAGCAAAATCAAAATTCCCTCGAAAAACCTCAATTGATACAGATGTTATATCAATTACTAATAAAACCTATTCTACTATGGAAAACAACTTTGAATACGAAAATCCGGGTTTATATCTAAATTTTGAACTAAATCAAAAAAATTCAGAAAATAGATTTGCTATCATGGACTATATTAAATTAAATAGAGGCTTTTTAAGGTATTTAGAATTAGATAATGTTTTAAGTGGAGAAAATATTTCTAACAAATTTGATATATTTTTTCATGACTCAAGAAAATTCGATTATAATAACAATTGCAATTATAATAAAATAAACAATGAACCAGAATATTTTGAGAATTTACATAGTGATAAAATCAACCAAAAAAAGAATATGTCTATAAATTACAATTTCATGAATCTCAATATACCTAATTTAAATGAAATATATATAAACAATAATTTAAAAAATAACAATTATTTTAAAATAATCTCATACATTAAAAATAATAAATTAAATAAAAAAATCCATAATGAGAAAATTTTGGATGAAAATTGCTTTATATTAAAAAGAAGCAATTGGATAATAGCAAGTGAATTTTTCTGCTTATTTGAAGATGATAGATTTTTCATAGAGATGGAAAATTCACAAAAAGAAGAATTACCTATTTTCAATAGAAGTGATCAAATTTATCAAGACTATAATTTAACTATTCAAAGTGAAAAATTTTTAAATGAATTAATCTTTTCAATAAAATTCCTTCAAGAATATTCAAATGATAACATTTCTTCAGGTTTTTACGAAAAAGAAAATATCAATTATAATAAATACAATTTTGCTAATAGAAGTGCGAATTTGTTATATGACAATGTTTTTGTTGATAAAAAGAGACCAATAAAAATAAATGATACTCTAGGTAGTAATCTTCAAGAAAAAAATTTGATTAACTTTTCAAAAAATATTTCAACAAAAATAATTTTAATAAGAGAAAAATTTTACTTTTTTAATAAAACAAATCATAATATAATACTTACACAGGATAAATGTTTTGAAATCAACCACTATATTATCTATCCAGGTGGATACACGACATTTAAATGGATTAATAAAGATTTTCCACAGAAACTAAAAATTAAATTGGATGATTCTTATTTTTCAAACACTTTTAAAATAGATTCGATAGGTGAATTTTATATAAATGTGAAAAGAAATACTAATACAATTATAAAAAATTCAATAATTAAAGTTTTTATAACTGAAAAGCAAGGAAGAATAATAACTACTTTTGAAGATTTAACTGAAGAACCACCCATAATTTTCGTGAATAAAACGAATAAAATTTTCAAACTTGAAGAAATAAAAAAATCAAATTTATTTCTTTTCAACTCCTCTGGAAATAATAATGATATAATTATTTATCCTTTTTCAACAATTCCTTTTTCAATGGAAGATTTAATTATGAATAATCTCACTGTTAAAGTCAATTGCATAGGTTACGAATATCAAAGTTTCGAAGATAAATTTATAGAATTATCTAATTTCAATATTATTGAAATAGAAGAGAAGAAAAAAAATTTCGAAAATTTTATTATTTTAAATGATAAAAGCAAAAACCTTTATTTAGAAATGGAATCTGAAAATTCAGAGAATTACTTTTTGTTAAAGATTTACAAAAATGAAAATATGAATCATGTACTGGAAATATCGGAAATCAATATTCTTGAAAAAACACAGATTCAAAATTTTATTTTGAAAAAGCAAAAAAAAATTAAAGGTAAAAACAATAAACAGAATAATTTTTTAAAAAAGTCTATAAATTCTAACAACTTTTCCGAAAAATCATCAATTAATGCTATAAATTCCATATTTTCTCCATTCAATTTTAATTCGAATATTCTAAATGCTCAAAATAATAACATACCTTTAGAAATATCAAAAAAAAAATTAAATTCCACTGAATTCTTAAATGATAATTCAAATTCTAATTTCATTCTTAATACTATAAGTGATATAAATTTAAATAACAATTATATCCAAAATGAGGATAATAGAGGAAGCGAAAACTTAATTCTAAATAAAATATCAAATAATAAAGATTATGGTAAAATTAATAATGATTTAGAAAATCTTGATAAATTTTCAAATATAAAAAAAAATTTAAATGATCAAGAAAAAATAAATCTAAATAATTCAAAAAATGGCAATAGCAGCAAATTTAATGAAATTCAAATTGAAGAAGAAGAGACAGAATATTTTAATTTAAATGAAGATTATGATTTTGAAAACAATATAAATAATTTAATAGAAGAAAATAACAGAGAAAAAATTGAAAATTACCATATAAATAAAAATTGTGATTTTGAACATCATAATAAAAATGGAAATAATATTTCTTCAGAAAAGAAAATTAGAAACGATAATTTAAAATACAAAAATTATTCTGAATTTTATACAGTATCTTCATATTCATCAAAAGAAGAAAATAATAATATAGATAATATAATAAAATACATTTCAGAATATAATTTAAATAGCAAAATTAAAAAGAAAAAAATATATTTGAATATATCATTTATAGGAGTCTCTATTTTAGATCCGAATCCAAATGAACTTGCTTATGTTTATTTAAAAGGCTTCAACATGATTTTTTCAAATTCAAGTAAAAATATTTTTAAAGTAAATATATCTTTATCCAATCTACAAATTGATAATTCTATTGAAAATACAATGTATCCTGTGATTTTAAAAACTAATAATTATACAAATAATAAAAATGGAGAAATAGAAAACATTTTAACATTTAAAACAGAATATAATTATAATAAAAGTGGAAATGTTATCTATATAGATAATCTTGAAATTATTTTAAAACATAAATTATTATTTTTTGCAGACGGGTTGACTTTTATAAAATTAGCTGGTTTTGCAAAAAGCTTAGGAAAAATTATAGAAAATAACACAAGCAAAATTGAAAATTTTGCAAATACAAAATTCAATAGAAAACAAGATATTATAGATATTGTTAAAAATAAATATGATAAAGACAATAATTTTATAAAAGATGATGATAATTTAAGAAATATTGAAATTCAAGAGCAATTTAATGAAAATTACGAAGAAAATGGAAGTTTCCAATTTAATTTAAATTTTTTAGATGATTTAGAATTAGAAATGCTCAAGAATGTTAGGATAAATAGCAATAACTTAAATCATGTTTCATCAAATTTCAAAAGTGAAATAGATGAAAAATTTATAAAAGCCTTTCATATAAATGAAGGAAGGATGAAAATTTTACTCAATAAAATTTTTATAAGTCAAGTTTCATTTGAACTTAACATAAAACCGTCACAAAACTTAATAAATAAATTTTCAAATCCTCTCAAGTCAGGAAATTTTCATTTATAAACTTAATTATTATAGAATTTTTTAAAATTAATAATATTATTTATAGTCTATTAAATAAAAAATATTTATTTTTAGGTTTTTACTTATGCTTCTTAGGACTGAAAACTTCAATCAAAAACTAGATGAATTCAAAAGCATAGGAATAAAATCTTTAGAATCAAAATTGTCAACTCTAAAAAATCAACTTCATCAAAAAAAATATTTTATTATGATAAATTTACTATTTTCTTTAGATATCCTAATATTATCTAATATAATAAGACATTTTAGAATCGGTTTTAATTCATTTTTAAGTTCATTCAAGCTAAAGCCAAGAGAATCATTTATAAAGTTACCATTCAATGTTTTTTTAGGAATTTTGAATTTCAATAGATATATCTTTTTAGGGATCGCCACCTCGGTCTCGAGTTTTTTAAAATCTTTTGATGACTTGAGTAAATTTTATTTAGGATTCAGCAAAAGAGGTATAGTAGATAAATATTATAATGAGGATCACTATACAAGTAAATTTTGCCTTTTTGATGCACTAACAGGGCAATCACAAATCCTCGAATTTAATTCTTCAAATCAATATTTCATTCAAAAAAAACATATGGAATATGGTAAATTTTAAATAAATATTGCTAATTAAATTTTTTATTACATAAAATTAAAAGAGTATTTCTCTTTAAAATTTGTTCCGGAAATTAAAAAGTATCATTTTATATCTATTTAAATGTTATCATTATATCAGATTCAAGGCAAATTATGAGATATTATTCCTACAAGCGATATATTGAAGAAGTTAAAATAGGAAATCCGCTAAAAATTTTTATAAAATCAATTGTCCTTTCACCATTAAAATTAGCTCTAGGAATAACATATTTTGCATTTAAGGGAATAAGTAAAATAGTTGACATCTTTAAGAGTGTGTTGAAAAAAGATGATACTGATAAATTTAAAAAAATTAGGCCAGTTAGATACATTAATAAAAACTTAGGAAAATTAGAAGAGTATTCTAATATAAGAGCAGTTGCAAGTGTAAATAATTTTAAAATATTATCATTTTTCTTATTTACATTTTAGGAAAAATTAACTAAAAATAAAAAATCTCTAAATATTTCTGAAGATATTGAAAAATGCATTAATATCAGTAATCATGAATCTATTATTTTCACAAATTTGAGATTTGTTTATATATGTTTGAAAGATAATGATTCTAAAGATTATTTGGAAAAAAGTAAATAAATAAATTAAATTTTAAAATTAAATTTTACCATGTATTTTTTATTTAAATATCTCATAGAATTTTTATCAAATTCATGCAAAAATGTACCTAAATTTCCCAATGAAATTAAAGACACAGATTTTAAAAATCAAAATATAAGCAATAAAGCTTTAATTACAACTTCAAATCCTGATTTGAAGAATATAGATATCAACACTTTAAATAAAATTTTTGAAATTAATTCTATTAATTTGGAATCAATATATTATATCTTCTTCGAAAAACATAGTGAAGTGAATTCTAGGTTTTCCTCAAATCACAATTTAGATAAAAATAATAATTTCAATATTTTGAAAATTTATTATTATGATGATACTAAAATAAATAGCTGTAATAAATATTATAACAGAGAATATGTGAATAGAAAACATATTAACTTAAATTTAATATCACCATTTTTGTATTTTAAAAGGAAGAATAATCTGCTGATAAGAAAAATCGAAATTCAAGTTTGTAATTCCAGAATTGGATATAAAAATTTAGAAACTACAGTCAAAGAATTCAATCAAAAAATCCAATCAAGATATAATTTTAATTTTGGAATTCCTAAAGTCTCCATTTTTCAAAATGAAAAAATGATGATCTAAGCAAATTCTTCAAATTATTTAATATTGATCTCAATACATGAAAAGATTCTCCTATATTATTAACTGATAATTTCAAATAATGATGCTTTAAAATTTTTTATCAATAAAATAAAAATTTCATTACTTAAAAATAAATAAAAATTTATTTCAGATATTAATCACTAAAATATTATTTATAAATTTTACAAAAATCTGAAAATTTTAATTTATAAAAATATAATAAAAATTCTAATAAAATATGGGAAACAATCAAAGTGATGAATACAAAGTAGATTCATTTTAAATTTAAATTTATTAAGAGTATTTAGGATACTTTCTGTTTTAAGAATTAAGAATTAATTTATTTTATTACACATATAACGGTGTTTTTATTATTAAGTTTTATAAATATAAAATAATTTCTCGATTTATTACCTTAAAATATCCTTATTAGGATGATCCATATTTAAATAATACTCAAAATAGAGAAAAACTTCAAGGAGTTTATGGAAATAGAGGATTATGCAATTTGGAAAATAACGATGTAAAAATTTTTTAATTTTAATTTAGGTTGATCCTTCTAAAAAATTATTAGCTCATCAACAGAATAAAAAAGATGTTATGTCGTATCAGAATCCTATAAGACTTGATAGAAATTCTCTTAAAATGGTAATTGAATTTATTTGAATGATTGTAAAATATCTTAATTTATACATTCTTTAGGTGAGAAATGAAATAAACTTTAATGAATACTTTATAACATTCAAATATACGTGTTTAAAGAAAATAATGGCTAAATTCTATTTTAGAGCTAAAGAAAATTTAGATAGAAATTTACCAATTAAGTAAAATAAAATAAATTTCTAATTCTATTAATACTTTAAAATTTTAAATATTTTTAGCTTTATAAGCACTCCGAATTTCTCACATATGACACTAGGCGGGGAAATTGAATCAGGTAATGATAAGGAATTCTTTAACAGAAACGTCAGCATAAACATTGATTATTTTCTCAATAATCCTAATGATACAAGAGCAGTATTTGATATGATTTTGGAATTAACTGCTCTGGACCAATTTGGAAATATTGAATGTGAATTTGCCACCTTTTGCAAATTCTATAGTATTAGAGATAAAATTCATCCCATGAATAATATTTTTGAATTGCAGATTATGAGGCAAAAATTTAAGTTTATGGGAGAATGGTATGTTATTCAAGATGCATTTGGATTAGGAGGATCTAATTCTGATGAAAAGTAATAAAATTATATTTTTACTATATTCAAAATTAATATAAATTATCCATCACTAAATTATATAAATTCATTTTTTATTTATATTTTTTACTTTTTTATGTCTTTGGAATAAATATTTAAAAGAAAAAATTCTCCATTAAATTTTAAATCTATATATTAATATCTAAATTCAAAAGTCTTTGCGGAATATGTTGTACAAATAAAAAGAATTCAATATATCAACCTTGTAACCATTCTTTTTCTTGTAGCGAATGTACATTTGATTTAAGGAAAAATAAAAATGTATGTCCTGTTTGTAGACAACGTAAGTTTAAATTTCAATATAAATTTATTTAGCAATTGTCGATGTCATCGTGCTTAAAGAGAATCAAAATTAAACTTAATTTTTAGAATTTTAATTTTCTTTTAACAATATTTTATATAAAAATAATAAAAATAAATATTTTTATTATTATCAAAATAATTTATCAAACATAATATTAATCCTTTTATGGCATTTGTCTTAATTAGGAATTAATATCTAATGTGCTAAATTTCCAATTATATATATATAAAATTATAATTATTTTTTTATTTATTATTAAATGCTATTGTGTCAACAAATAATTGATAAAAGGTGTTTGATTTTATTAAAATTTGAATTATAGTCTTTTAAAATATTAAGAAAAATAAATTTATTTTAAGATCTATTACTGTAGGTTCTTAACCCTTAAACTTACAAAAAAAATTTTTTATTTAAAAATAATGATTATTTTTTAAATGGTTTAAAATAT